>Ga0256847_1000032_pt1 | contig 89429 bp, 61 predicted proteins | sample TeddybearmetaG_FD_189099 | JGI IMG/M metagenome (GOLD analysis project Ga0256847, IMG submission 189099) | Hydrothermal vent microbial communities from East Pacific Rise, Pacific Ocean - Teddybear | ecosystem: Environmental > Aquatic > Marine > Hydrothermal vents | place: Pacific Ocean: East... | reverse complement strand
ATTACTATACTATTAATCGCATTTACATTTAATTCATTCAGTCAAAATAAGGTGCTTTCGGCAAAAGTTGCCAATGACATGAAGTTTATGCTTGAGGAAGAAAAACTTGCACTTGATGTCTATGAGTATCTGGGAGAATATTGGAATTTGAAAATATTTAATAATATCAAAGGGAGCGAACAACGTCATCTGGATATGATGATTAACTTATTGGAAACCAACTCGGTTACTTATCAAATAAATGATGAAAGAGGAGTTTTTTACAATAGTGACCTCCAAAAAATGTATGATGATTTAATCGATAAAGGATCAAAATCTAAATTCGATGCCTTTGAGGTTGGAAAGGTAATAGAAGAGACAGATATTGCAGATTTAGAAAATGCAATTAACAACACGGAGGACAATTATATTAAACAGGTGTATTCCAATTTGCTTAAAGCATCACAGAATCACTTGCAGGCTTTTAATAGACAATTGTCAAAATAGTATAGAAAACAGGATTTTGAAAAACTGGTTGGTAGATGTTGCTATTGACTGATAAAACAGAATTCGAAAAGTAAAATTGTTGTTTTCACAATTGATTTTTGGTTGGTTAGTTAGAAAAGGCATTCCTTAATTTTGGGTGCCTTTTTGTATTTGATTAAAATTTGGTAGACACTATATATTAAAAAAATAAAGGCATATTAACTACAACATATCATTGCTGAAGGAATTGCCTCAACTTGGGTCACCATTTTTCGATAACGTAACATATGTTACTAAACGACAGCGAGAAATTAACTTTATTTGATAGTCGTATTTAACCCTTGTTTGTTTAAGTAATTAAAATAAGTTCAATTTAAAAATCTAGCGTTTAGATCAAAAAATTATGAGAAAAATATTGTTTATTCTATTAGGTATAGCACTTTTGGCTAGTGCAGTTTTTATTTCCAAAACATTCATTGACAATAAAAAGAAACCGGAATCCACTTCTAATAAAATTATCAAAACAGTTTTTGTTGAGAAAATCATCAATAAAGAAATTCCATTGGTGATTACAACAAGTGGAAATCTAAACGCTAAAAACAAAATAGAACTGTTTGTTGAAGTACAAGGTGTTTTAAAGCCTTCTGTTAAAGATTTTAAGGCTGGAACAACCTACAAAAAAGGAGAATCGATTTTACGTATTAATAGTGAAGAGTTTTATGCCAATTTGCAATCACAAAAAAGTAATTTTTACAATAGTCTTATTGCAATTATGCCAGATATTAGACTCGATTTCCCAGATCATCATCTGAAATGGCAGAATTACTTAAATAGTTTAGATATTAATAAAGCTACACCGAAATTACCAATTTTCAGTACGGAAAAAGAAAAATATTTTATTTCCGGTAGAGGAATTAACACATCCTACTACAACGTTAAAAACTTGGAAGTAAAACTAGGCAAATATGGTCTTCGCGCCCCTTTTAATGGCATATTAACTGAAGCTTTAGTTACACCTGGGACACTAGTAAGAGTTGGGCAAAAACTGGGAGAGTTTATTGATCCAAGTATTTATGAAATGGAAGTTTCTGTAAATGCTGAATTTGCCAATTTACTAAAAAAAGGAAATACCGTTACGCTTCATAATCTTGAAAAAAGCAAAGAATATGAAGGTAAGGTTGTCAGAATTAATGGTAAAGTTGATGCATCTTCTCAGACTATTAAAGCTTACATTCAAGTATCTCATAGTAATCTAAAAGAAGGAATGTATTTAGAGGCTAATCTAATTGCAAAATCAGAAAAAGATGCTATTGAAGTGTCTCGGGAGTTACTAATAAATAATGAGCAACTGTTTGTTGTGAAAGATTCTGTTCTAGATTTAATCACCGTAAAGCCAGTTTATTATTCTACTGAAAATGTAGTTATTAAAGGAATTGAAGATGGAACACTTATTTTATCAAAACCAGTTCCTGGTGCTTATAGTGGGATGCACGTAAAAATCTTTCATGAAAACGATAAATAGATGAAGAAAATAATCAGTTATTTTATTAAGTTTCCTGTCGCAGTGAATGTAATGATATTTGCATTTATAGTTTTTGGAACTATTGGGGCAAGATCAATGCTTTCTTCATACTTTCCATTGACGGATTCGAAATTAATAAAAATAAACCTTTATTACCCAGGAGCTTCCCCAGCAGAAATGGAAGAAGGCATCGTCCTCAAAATTGAGGATAATCTTAAAGGAATTGTTGGAGTTGATCGTATCACTTCAGTTTCTAGAGAAAATTCTGCCACTATTAGTATCGAAATTGAGCAAGGTAAAAATATAGATGTTGTTCTTGCAGACATCAAAAATGCAGTTGATAGAGTCCCCTCATTTCCAACTGGAATGGAACCAGCTGTTATTGCAAGAGTCGAAACTATGCGACCCACTATTAGTTTTTCTTTAAGTGGAGAAAACATTCCCTTAGCTACTTTAAAACAATATGCGCGAACAATTGAAAACGACATACTAGGTATCGATGGAATTTCACAAGTTATTTTATCAGGTTTCCCCGAAGAAGAAATAGCTATATCACTTCGGGAAAATGATTTAAGAGCATATAACTTATCCTTTCAAGACGTTGCAACTTCTGTAAGTAACACCAACATCTTAATTACTGGTGGAAATATAAAAACCAGTAGCGAAGAATATCTAATTCGAGCCAGTAATCGTTCTTACCACGCAAATGATTTATTAAATTTAATTGTAAGAGCCGAGCCTAACGGAAACATTATTCGATTAAGAGATGTTGCAGAAGTTAAAGATGCTTGGTCTGAAACACCTGACAGAGTTTTCTTTAACGGAAAAAAAGCAATTAGTATAACAGTAAACAACACAAATAATGAAGACTTAATTTCTTCAGCTGACAATGTGAAAAATTACCTTAAGAAATTTAATCAACAGCACGATAATGTTCATTTAGACATATCGAGTGATTCTTCAATAACACTTACGCAACGAACAGATCTATTGGTCGAAAATGCGGTGATGGGCATTTTATTAGTTCTTCTATTTTTGGCCATATTTTTAAATGCTAGATTAGCATTTTGGGTCGCCGCAGGAATTCCAATTTCTTTTTTCGGAATGTTTATTTTTGCCGCCCAGCTAGGTATTACTATAAATGTACTATCTCTTTTTGGAATGATTATCGTTATTGGTATTTTAGTAGATGATGGTATTGTAATTGGTGAAAATATTTTTCATCATTATGAAAAAGGTAAATCCCCAATTCGGGCGGCTATTGATGGCGCCTTAGAGGTGATGCCTCCTGTTATTTCTGCAATCTTAACTACCATTGTAGCCTTCTCAACATTTTTCTTCTTAGATGGGAGAATGGGTGACTTTTTTAGTGAGGTAGCTGCTGTAGTTATTTTAGTACTGGTTGTCTCATTAATAGAAGCTTTGATAATTTTACCTGCTCATATTGCACATTCAAAAGCACTGCAACGTGAAGGTCGAAAAGTAAGTAAATTGGATAGCTTGTTTAGAAAAGTAAATCTGTTTGCTGATAAATTTCTAATAAAAATAAGGGATCTCGCATATATTCCCTATTTGAGATTTTTCTTAAAACACAAATTTTTGGGTTTTGCTATACCTCTCGCCTTACTATTACTTAGTATTGGTGCTATTAGAGGTGGACAGGTCGCCACTTCATTTTTTCCAAGTGTTGCAAGTGATAGAATATCGATTGACCTTAAAATGACTCAAGGTACTAATGAAATTATGACAGATTCAATTATTTCGGTAATTGAAAGAAATGTCTGGGAAATCAACGAAGAGTTTACTAAAAGGCAATCTGGAAATGAGCAAATTGTACAGAATATTATTAAACGTATTGGTCCAGGAACTTCTGATGCGTCATTAACTGTAAATCTCTTACCCGGTGAATCAAGAGATTTTGCATCTGCCGAAATAAATAATGCTATTCGAAAAAGAGTTGGTATTATAAGCGGTATAGAAAGTTTAACATTTGGTTCGAACAGTAATTTTGGGGGGAGTCCAGTGGCAGTTTCACTTTTAGGAAGTAACATAACTGAATTAAAAGCAGCAAAAAAAGAACTTAAAGAAGTTCTATCTAATAATTCTTTACTAAAGGATGTTTCAGATAATGATCCTTTAGGAATCAAAGAAATACAAATAACACTTAAAGACAAAGCTAACATACTAGGTTTGAATCTGCAAAGTGTTATGGGGCAAGTACGTGCTGGTTTCTTTGGTTTTCAAGCACAACGTTTTCAACGGGGACAAGATGAAATACGTGTATGGGTTCGTTACAGCAAAGAGGATAGATCCTCCATAAAGAACTTAGACGATATGTGGATTAATACTCCCACAGGAAATAAAGTTCCGTTTTCTGAAATTGCGACCTATAAAATTCAACGCGGGGAAATAGCCATTAATCATTTAGAAGGAAAACGTGAAATTCAAATAACGGCGGATATGAAGTCTTTAGATGATAGTGCATCAGATGTTTTAGATGATATCAAAGAAAATATAATGCCAGAGCTAACTTCAAAATATCCAACAGTTTCTGCTTTATACGAAGGCCAAAATCGAGAGGCTCAAAAAACAATAAGCTCTGTAAAAATAGTAGGACCAATTATCTTACTTCTCATTTATATGATTATAGCCTTTACTTTTAGAACTTATAGTCAGCCATTATTATTAATGATTATGATCCCATTCAGTCTAATTGGCGTGGTTTGGGGACACTATTTTCATCATTTTCCAATTAACATTTTATCGTGGTTAGGCATTATAGCTTTAGTAGGTATTATGGTAAATGATGGTTTAGTATTAATCGGAAAATTCAACTTGTATTTAAAAGATGGGATGAAATACGATGAAGCTTTAATCCAAGCTGGTAAATCTCGTTTTAGAGCCATCTTTCTTACCTCTTTAACCACTATTGCCGGATTAGCGCCATTACTATTGGAAACAAGCAGGCAAGCACAGTTTTTAAAACCAATGGCAATATCTATTTCTTACGGTATAGCAATAGCAACTTTTTTAACCTTGGTAATGCTTCCTTTATTATTATCAGTTTCAAATTCAGTAAAGGTCTTTATAAAATGGATGATTACAGGTAAAAAAATTACTAAAGAAGAAGTTGAGAGAGCTATAATTGAATCAAATTATGAAAATGATGATCTACATTAAAAAAGTTGCTAGCGTACTTCTTGTATTTATTTCAATACAAGCAACTGCACAAGATGTATTAACAAAAAGCGAAGCATTGCAAATAGCACTTGATAACAACTATGGTATTAAAGTAGCCAATAATAATATTGAAATTGCGAAAAACAATTCCAATATTTATAACTCAAGATTTCTACCAACTTTATTTGCTAATGCTGGTGCGAACTATAATAACAGTAATCAAGAAATTGAAAGACAAGATGGAACGATCACCAATGTCAATGCTGCCGAAACCAAAGCTTACAATGCATCGATAAACCTTAATTATACAATTTTTGATGGTTTGGGTAGAAAGTATAATTATAAGCAATTAAAAGAGACCTATAATTTAACCGAACTTCAGGCAAGAGAAACTATTGAAAATATATACTTGCAGTTGTTTAATGTGTATTTCCAAATTGCACGATTGACAGAAAACACACAAAATTTACAACAGACATTAGAAGTTTCCAAACATCGCTTATTGAGGGCTGAATATCAATACGAATACGGACAATCGACAAAGCTAGAGTTGCTAAATGCTAAAGTTGATGTAAATAATGATAGTATCAACTTAATAAATGTAATACAACAATTTAAAAGTGCAAAAAGAGATTTAAATATAGTTCTAGGAATAAAACAAGATGTTAACTATAAAGTAGAAACTGAAGTTGATTTCATCACACTTGAACCTTTTGAGGAATTATTATTAAAGGCTAAGCAAAACAATGTTAGTTTAAATCAAAATGAAAAAAACATTGCAATTAGCACTTTTAATATTAAAGCTAATAAGGCAGGGTATTTCCCGTCCGTGGCGTTAACTAGCTCATATGGTTGGAATAAAAGTGATAATCCTGCTACTTCATTTCTTGCAAGTTCTAATACTACAGGTTTAAATGCTGGACTTAATATGTCTTGGAATATTTTTGATGGCGGAAGTACTAGAACTCGAGTGGCAAATGCAAAAATTGACTTAGAAAATCAAAACATTTTAAAGCAAGAACTACTTGAAACCATTGAAAATATATTAAAAAATACCTGGGAAGAATATCAAAATAAATTGTTCATTTTGAAAGCACAAGAACAAAACGTAATAACTAATCAAAATAATTTTGACAGAACACAAGAACGCTACAAAATAGGACAGGTAACTTCAATAGAATTTCGACAAGCGCAAATTAATTTGCTAAATACTAAAACGGAATTAAATAATGTTAAGTACGAAGCCAAATTAATTGAGTTGGAAATATTACAGTTAACTGGGCAGATATTAGATGTCAAGTTTTAATATTAAAAAGCATTTAACTATTCAAATGAGTTCTAAAAACATCATTAATCTTTAACAGAAAATACATCATATGAAATACAATATATATCTCTCATTTCTACTAACATTTACTTTAGTTAGTTGTAACTCTTCAGCCCAAGAACAATTTACAATTCAAATAGAACCCTTTTCTATTAATGAAGCCCCTGGTATTCAATCGTATTCATTAGGAAAAACTAGTGATGGAAAATGGTTAATAGTAGGCGGTCGCATAGATGGCCTCCATAAACGGAGACCATTTGAAGCTTTCTTAAAGAAAGAAAATAACACTTCAGCATTTGTAATAGATCCAGTTGCTAACAAGACTTGGGAAACAGATTTAAGTGTTCTTCCAGCTTCTATTTTTGAACAATTACAATCTACCAATCAAGAATTTCAACAAAGAGGCAATACACTCTATGTAATAGGTGGCTATGGCTATAGTGAAACTAAAGGTGACCATATAACGTATTCTAATTTAACCGCCATAGATGTAGATGGATTGGTGAGTGCCATTATTGATAAAGCAGAAGTCGTTCCCTTTTTTAGACAAATTACTAATCCTAATTTAGCAGTAACAGGTGGACAGATTGGCTTATTAAACGATACTTTCTATTTGTGTGGTGGTCAATATTTTAAAGGTAGATATAATCCTATGGGACCAAATCACGGTCCTGGGTTTACTCAAGAATATACTAATGAAATTAGAACATTTAATATCAGTGATGATAGTACTAACCTAACTATAGATGATTATTCTGCTAATAAAGACGAAGAAAACTTACATAGAAGAGATTATAATATGGTTCCACAAATCTTTCCAGATGGTACAAGAGGATTTACAATGTTTAGTGGAGTATTCCAATATGATGCAAACATACCGTGGTTAAACACGGTAGATGTAAAGGAAAGTGGCTATGAGGTAAATAATGAGTTCAATCAGTTTCTAAGTCAGTATCACAGTGCTAAAGTTCCAATTTATGATTCAGAAACAAAAGAAATGATGACTGTCTTCTTTGGAGGATTAAGCCAATATCAATACGATGAAAATGGAGAACTAGTTAAGGATGATGAAGTTCCTTTTGTTAAAACAATAAGTATGGTTACACGATATCCCGACGGATCAATGACCGAAAAAGTTTTAGGGATAAAAATGCCAGCTTTTTTAGGCTCTGGTGCTGAATTCATTCCTGTATCAGACAAGATAATCTACTTAGAGAATGAGATTGTCAATTTGAATATCTTAAAACAAGAAAAAACTTTAATTGGTTACATCTATGGAGGTATTGAAAGTTCGAGCAAGAATATTTTTTTTAGAAATAATGGTACTCAAAGCATTGCTAGCAATCAAGCGTTTAAAGTATATATTACTAAAAATAATATATAATTCAATTTAAGATTAGGTCAAAGTAACCTATGTTACCAAATATTCCTTTTTAAGATCATTTCTTTGTAAAAAATAGAAATAGATGAATTGGATTCACGAACCTTGGCCTTGGTATGTTTCTGGCCCAATGATTTCCCTTATTATGTTCTTGCTTCTTATGGTTGGCAAAAATTTTGGAATGTCTGCTAATCTAAGAACAATGTGTACTATCTGCGGAGCAGGAAACAAAGCAGACTTTTTTAGATTCGATTGGAAATCTCAAAAATGGAATTTAGTAGTTGTCATTGGAGCAGTCATAGGCGGTTATATAGGCTCACATTTGTTATCTTCAGATATAGCCGTTGCTATTAACTCTGATACTATAGCAGATTTAAACACACTTGGATTTGAGAGTGCAGGTAAGACATATTTACCAACTGAGCTTTTTGACACAAGTGCATTATTGAGTTTTAAAAACGTTCTGATTCTATCGATAGGTGGTCTTTTGGTTGGCTTTGGAGCGAGATACGCTGGAGGTTGCACTTCAGGTCACGCAATATCTGGATTAAGCGACTTACAACTACCATCACTTATTGCAGTGATTGGATTCTTCGTTGGTGGTCTAGTAATGATTCATTTTCTTTTCCCTTTAATCTTTTAAATAATGAGAACATTTATATATCTATTTATTGGAATCCTTTTTGGAATCACAATGTTTAAATCTGAAGCTGCTTCGTGGTTTCGTATTTATGAAATGTTCAAATTTGAATCTTTTCATATGTATGGTATTATTGGCTCAGCTTTAGTCATTGGTATTATAGTAGTACAGTCAATCAAGCGATTTAAAATAAAGTCATTTTATAGCGAAAACATACATTTCAATCCAAAAGCTAAGAGTTTCAGTCGTTATATGTTTGGAGGCATTATTTTTGGATTAGGGTGGGCATTAGCCGGCGCTTGCCCTGGACCAATGTTTACATTAGTAGGTGCGGGGTATGTTCCAATACTTATTGTAATAGTGGCCTCTATTTTAGGAACTTTCTTATATGGGTTACTTAAAGATAAGTTACCACATTAATTTTCCTTAAGGGACTTTGCACAACAAATAATAATAATAAAATTCAGACTTAATAGAAGTCTTTTCTGTGTTAACGACCCATATCGCTAAATAAAGGCCCCCACTTAACAACCTCGATATATATCTAAACGTTTAATAAATTCGTTTGCAGATGTCTGAAGATAAAGAGTTTCACCAAGCACAACTCCTTCCTTGTCCAGAATAACAGCGTAGGGAAAGATTCCCTGAGGATTATATCTGTCTGCTAAAAGATTATTTCTTTTCTGTCGTTCTTCTGAAAGGGCATTCTTCTTTTTAAGGGGAAAATTGACTCGTAACATTACTAAATTTTTTCCGGCACACGAGATAAATTCATCAGTATTAAAGACGTTTTTTTCTACATCATAATGTGAGGTTTTGCGATCGGGTATCTGAAAAAAAAGGAGAATAACGCGGCTCTCATTATTTGCCAATTCCTTTGCTTGGTCGATGTCATTTTCCCAACGAAGTCGTTTTTTACGCGAAAACACTCCGCTAGGGAATAAATTTGCTAGTAGAGTTAAGTTCTTCATTTGTGTCTTTTTTTCATTCTTCTTTTAGCCTCTCAATTTCTTCATGTAACTCTGTATTTTCTTTGCTTAATTCAAAAATATAGAGAAACAGCTCTTCAATCTTCTCTAAATTCTTAACGATCATTTCAGCCAAATCAATGTTCATTTCATTGTTTTTAACCTCGGAATAACTCATTACCCCATATAGATGACCATTGGCTTTAACATACTTTTCCGCTTCAATTAGAGTGAGCATTTTATAATCTCCATTTATAGAAGACTCACCATTATAATAATCCTCGAAAACATAATCTGGATATATAGTAGTTTGAGAGATAAAGGTATTTGCTTTTGCATTACCGTTGACTTCAAGCTTTTCGATGGGGGCATCGATACCAATCCCTGTATTCCCATTTTTAAGAATTACCATTGCATTGCTTGCACTTAGTGCAGTGGCTCCATTTCCTATAGCTAACAATCTATCAGTTGCTACCCAAGCCGTTTGACTTCCACCTCCATTGGTATTATGGCTGCCTAGAGAAAATTCTCGAAAGGAGTCAGTTCTAATTCCGCTACCTATTGCCAAAGATTCATTTCCCAACGCCTGTGAACCAAATCCTATGGCTGTCGAGTTCGTTGCTTCCGCTTGACAACTTTTACCTAGAGCTGTTGATTCCAACCCAATTGAATGAGCGGAAGAGCCAATCGCAATCGACGATTGACCAGTTGCTTCGGTGGACTCACCTATGGCAGTGGCGGACGAACCATTTGCCAACGCAGATTGTCCTAAGGCCAAATCATCCTGTTGTACTGCTCTTGCTCCGTTACCAATCGCAACAGCTGATTCCGCTTCGGCAGAAGAACCGTTGACCAATGCCAGTGAGAACTGGCCTGAAGCAGTATTGCCACTTCCCATAGCTACGGAAAAATCGCCAACATTTCCAGTACCAGGAAAGTTGTGGTTCCAAGTTCCGGTTCCTGCTCTAAAAGCACCAATTCTTGGATAAAAAAACATTTGAATCCCCGAAGTGCTTCCTAGGTAACTTCCAGAATTCAAAGCTCCTGTTGTCCTGATTCCATCGGTGCCGTTGACAAGTACAATTCCACTATCGGCCGTAATAATTCTTCCAAAGCCCCCTCCCCCTTGGTCGTAGGCCATATCAAGTGTGTTATGAGGTGTTGAGCCAGGTGAATTATTTGTATTATATAAATAAACCCATTTTGCGCCGTCCCAATAATAGAAACCTAGACCTTCGCCTCCTGTGACTGTCGAATTTGTGTTATATACTAATAAACTCTCGGTCGGAGTACTAGTGATTGGGGCTTGATTATTAATGTTTACAAGGCTTACTCTGGGGATAAGCAAACCGCTATTTGTTGAAGTAATCTCCAATATGGAAGAAGTGTTGGGAGTTACGGTGCCGATACCTACTTGAGCCATAGAAATATATGACAAAAGTAGAAACACCAATAGACAATTGGTTTTCATAGTTGTTAGGTTTGTAAATAATGATCAAATAGCACTAGTCGAAAATGCAACTAACCTTGGGGATGGAATAAAAAAGAGTTTAATTATTCTCAGGATGCAATCTATCTCACTATCAGTTGTTAATACTGCTTAAAGTTAAACTCATACCATCCGTAAATCACCAAAATTTTGTTAAAACCGTTGTTGGAAATCTAAAGGCCCTTACTTATGTAACAACTAACTATCTAATTATCCTGAAAAAAAAACAATTTTTGTAAGGATTTTTATGGTTTAAGTTGTTTTAACAATGGATTCTACCAAGTTCTTGAATTTGGATTTGTAGTATCTGCCACTAGAATTTAAAGAAAAATGTATCTAATTAATTTATACTAACTTTGAGTAAGCCAAGTCCCTAATTATGAAAAACATAATCGCCAAAATACTCCGCTAGAGAATAAGTTCGTAGGCATAGTCAGGTTTTTTATTTGGTTATGTTATATACATAACAACTTATTATATGATTCTCCTGAGTTCAGCTTTCTTGCTTTTACCTTCCTGCTTTATGATATAAAGCATTATTTTGAGTATAATTTTTTATTATTTTCAGTGTAACGCTTCGAGCCTGAGTTTTTTTTGATAATTTATCAGGAGAATTCCGATCTAAGTTGTTATATAATAAAAGCAAAGTGTTTTTTGTATATTTTTTGAACCTTAACAACAGTTTCCATGGAAAGAAGAAAATTTATTAAAAGATCTGGACAGGCACTTTTGGCCGTATCTACTATTTCTATAACAGGTGCCGTATTGTCTTCGTGTAGTACGGACGATTCTGACGACTTTTTTAATGACGGCTATTATGATAATGGTTATTATGGAGACGGCTATTATGATGATGGTTATTACGACGACGGATACTATGACGATGGTTATTACGATGATGGGTACTATGGTGATGCACAGGCCATTCGTGATATCTTGCAAGCTGGATTATGGTTCGTAGCAAGTTATATAGATAGTGGAGTTGATGAGACCAACGATTATAGTGGTTATAATGTTGACTTTAATACAGGTAATGCAGTGGTGGCTACAAATGGTTCCAATACTAACGATGGTAGTTGGATAGTAAGTGGCACTGGTCAGGAACTCGATCTTAACTTTAATGGAACACCATTTAACGAGTTTAATGATAGTTGGGATATTATAAGTGTACTCTCCGATAGAATCGAATTACGAGATGTGAGCGGTGGTGGTGGTGGAACTGACATACTTATTTTCGAAAAGAATTAAGTTTTTTGTTTACTAATGATCAGGTTGGACGTTTCAGAAAATGAAATGCTCAATCTGATTTTTATATAATATCTATGGTAAAAAAAATACTCTTCCTACATGACACAGCACTTACTACCCCTAGAGGTGCTGAGTTAACGATAAAAGAATTAATGGCCTTGGGAGAAGTCAAGGACTATTCTGTTCAATTGGATTACTTAAAAGATTTCGATAGAACTAAAGGGAATATATCAAAAGCTGATTTAATAATTATAAATAGCACCTCTCGATGTCATTTCGAATTGGAATTATTACAGCATATAATTGCCAAATCAGTTTTATATGTCAAGGTCGAATACGATTACAATTTCTGCATTCGAAGAAACGTATTGTGTACTGTTGATCCGAAGATACGAAGCTGTTGTCATCCAGATAAGTTTCATCTGTTTAGAAAGTTATTTGCTAGGGCAGCCTTTAATGTTTTCCAATCTCCCAAGCATTATCAAACGCATTACGAATTTTATGGTGATGCGATCTCTCAACATCTAATAATGCCCCCGACGGTAGATACTGATGCATTGCAACCTTCTGATAAAAAGGATGAAAATGTTATTCCATTTTTTGGAGACTTAAATTATTTAAAGGGAGGTGAGGCCTACCTTCAATATGCAAATAAACACCCTGAACAACGATTTATTGTTTATGGAAAGAATCGCTTACGTCGTTCGATTCCTGATAATGTTAGTTTTCATGATCCCATTTCAAATAAAGAAGTCCTTAAAATATTGGGGCGAACCAAAAAACTCATTTGTAAACCTGTATGGCCTGAACCCTCTGGTCGTTTAGTTGCGGAAGCTTTTCTTTCAGGTTGCGAAATTTTAGGAAATGATCGAATAGGAACCTTCTCTTTCGATTTTTACCCAAATAATAGGGACAAGGCCATCGAAGAAATGAAACAGGCTCCCAATAATTTTTGGGACCAAATAGAAGATGTTTTAAATGCTCAGTATAAAGAGCCTTCCACGACGCTAGGAACGGTACTTGTTTATAAGAGCTATGGTGGACTAGGAGATATCTTTTTCGCGGTTCCAGCGATTTATAAACTTGCTAAAGTTTCAGAAGAACTTCATTTTGCCGTAGCACCTAGACTGGTCGAATTTTTCACCAAACATCTAACTGAAGTTAAGGTTATAAATGAAGATGATGCCAGGAACAATGAGGAAGAATACGACAATATTTATGAATTGGGAAATTATCCGGCATTTAGAGGATACGACCTACCTCACGCTCTAAAATATCCGACTCATAAAAAGGTGAAACAACATGCTATTGGACATTACATTGATACGGTCTCGAAATTGCACAAATCTATTGATAACCAACACAACAAATATCCCTATTTCAACAGAGAACTAGATGACATCAATAAATACTATGTGGTCCATCATGGTGCTGGATTTTTGTTAAAAATTTGGCCGACCGATAAGTTTGCTCAACTTATCGAAAGACTTCAAGAATTGTATCCAAATCTCGGATGTAAAATTATTATGGGGCCAGACGATCCAGATATTGCTCAATATTTTAAGGCATCTATGCCTCATGTAGAATATGTAACTGGAGGCATGCTTGAGGTAGGGTCTGCACTTTCTGGAGCCCTATTTCACATAGGTAATGACGCTGGAATTACTCACGTGGCTGGAAGTTTTAATGTTCCGACAGTCGGAGTATATGGCCCAACCGGCCCGGGGAGTTGGGGTAGTTTCTCTGAGCATAATGAGCTCATATGGGGTAAAAAGGGAGTATGTAATTTACGATGCAATTATGATGTGATTTTAAATTGTGAACATCGAATTTGTTTAACTTCTGTAACCGTCGATAGAGTATTGGAATCCTTGTATAAAGTTTTGCAGAAAGCATTTAAAGGAACACCAGGAAGTATCCAAATAAACCCCCTTGCCGAGGTAGAACTTGGAGAAAAAGATTGTTTGATAAAACTTAATGATAATGACTTGCTTTTAGAGTATCACTCGGTCTCAATGAAGCATCAAGTGGAGCAACTTATTTCTACACAGGTCATTGAGGATTCAGGTGACCTTAGGATGGTTGTTGATGTCTTGAAGCAGCAAGAAATTTTATTTGAGGTGCCTTCCTTTGAAAACATTGAAGGAACTTAATTGAAGGGCCTTGACTCGATAAACTTCGTTAATTTATTGAGGTAATAAATTCCACGTTGGCTGATAGATAATTTCTTAATGGTTTCTGAAACAACTTCCCCTGAGCGACTAATGCCTCAATATAAAATTTATACAATTGATGCTTAGATTTTAAAGCCTGTAGTTCTTTGTTATTCTGAGTGATAACTAAATTTAATAGTAATAAAGGTGATACTCCATCCATCTTTTTATAAGATTCGAGTATCAAAGAGACACTGCTTTCCTCCATCTGTTTGGTTAACGTTCTATAATTCAAAACGACCTTATTGAACTCATCTCGAGTTTGGTTTTGAATATACTCTTTAGTTTCTACAAGTTGATTTAACTTACTTTCTTCACTCAACCTTTCAAAATAATAATCCCCTTTTCGTTGTCTGTTGTTACCAAAAAAAGGAAGATTGATACCGATGCCTATGGAAACGGTTTCGTCGAATATTATATTATCACTACCAACATATTTAGCTTGAACATAGTCCAACAACTGGTTGGATTTAGCGAGATTAAATTCCATCTCGTTTTCAATCGTTTTAAGCTTTAATTTTTGCTGAGTGACTTCTAGGGATTCTAAGGAGATGCCGTTAAGCGGTGCTTCCATAATTTGCCTAGGGCTGATTAAATTATTAAAATCTAATACTAGAGAATCACCTTGGAAATTTAGAAGTTCACGCAATAGGGAATATTGTCTTCCTTGCAGGTTTTTAAGATTTGATAATTTAAGTTCTAGGGACAATAACTCATCTTCCGATTCAATGAGATCTTTAATATCAAAATTGGCGTCATAAATTTGCTGCCCTAATATTTTTAATTTATCCCTTAGATTGTGGCTTCTTTCTGTTTCTAATTTCATCAGTTCCTCAGCAAAGAGATAGTCAACAAGCAGCGTGTATCTTTTTTTTAATTCTTGATTGAAATTTTGGTGATTGTCTATTTGGATTTTCTCCAATCTATTCTGATAGATCTTTTTTTGATTTGCGATAGCTTTTAAACTATTGGGTTTGACCCTCATGGAGTATTCCTGTCGTTGAAGAAGAAAATCGCGCGTTTCGGATCGCAAGTCAACGCTCTTTATCAATGGTAGATTATAATTATACTCCTTTAAAAAAGAAAAGTTGTCAGAGTCAGATTTTACCAGACTAGATTCAAAAGCACTTCCTAAATACTCAGTCATTGAAGTTTTCTCTTGCGCAGAGACCATATTTGTAAAAATACTAATCAAGATTAAAACTAGATGAAATTTGCGCATACTACGACCAATTAAAATTAAAAATAGTAGGATCATGGCGAAAAATTGGAGGTTTATTTATTTAGGTTCAGGGTCACCTTCTCTTTCTGAAGAAATGGATTATCCGGAGGAATTTCAATAATAATTTCTCTGCCGTAGGTGATATACTCTTTTATCTTACGTAGTCTTGGAGGGATTTCAACAATTCGCGATCCTTGGGCTTTAATAACACCGATATTCTTCACCCCAGAACGTGAGCTAGAGAATACTTCAACGGTATCATTTACATTCGCTTTAACCAAATGCTTCTCATGAATATATCCGACTACCAGCTTGGGGTTTTCATCGTAAAAGGTGATTAGAATATCGAAAGGAGATATTTTTTCGCCCTCTTTACAATGGATGTTTCCAATAAGTCCATCTGATGGTGCTACTATTGTCTGTTTCTTCTTTTTAGTTTCATAAAATTCTAATTCACCTTCCAATGCTCTAATCTGGGATAGGAGTGGGTTGTTTTCGGCAAAACGTTCACTTTTTAGATTACTGATTTCCGTGTTAATAATGCCTCGAGTATATTGTAATTCTTTTTCTAAAGCATCTATTTTTAGAGACACTGGGTTTTTCATGCTACCAGCAGCCCCAATATCCTCCTTTGAAATACTTTTAATATTTTGAGCCAGTGTTTTATTTTGGTCCAATTGTAATTTATATTGATTGATTTGCGCTTGAATCGAACTTGTTTTTTCATTTAGCTCGATATTATATTGGGTGATTCTCCAGTCCAAATCGGATTGCCACAATTTATATTTGGTTCGCAGCTCTTCAATTTTGAACCCTGTGTTGCTAATGTCCACAGGTAAATCAGAAGACAGTACGTCTAATAATACTTCACCCTTTTTCACTTTCTGACCCGTCGTAACATGTATTTTAGTTACTTCAACAGGGCTTTCCATGTTAATTTCAGTTTCCTTATTCTCGGCAAAACCATAAAACGTTACCGAAGTATTGGAGTTGAGCGTAAGTGACGTAGATAAGAAAAGAAAAGCAATAAATGCAACTACATAGACTAGATTAAATTTTCTCATTTTCGTTGTCTTTAAAGGTTAATTTTACATTTAACAAATTGAATTTTTTTGTAATCTCGTTGGCTAAGTCTCTACCAGATTCTTTATCCTTCAGGTTAATTTGATAGTCAAAGACCGTCATTCCCTTTACCTTTTTCTTTTTCGGCCTCTTGATGTCCTTAATAACATAACTTAGCAAAACGGCCTTGACGCAGTAGCTGTTAATAGTTTCAGTTATTTCATTATTCAGGTTTAAGGCAAAAACATCCTTATTAGGAAGCTGAAATTGTAAATTTCCCACGACATGCTTTCGTTTGCCTAGATGCGAAATATCCAATAGAAAGGCGACCACACAAAAACTAACGGTTCCTATTACGGATATACTTACTCCATAAACCCCTGTAGATACTCCAACAGCAATTGAGGAAAACATGAAAACGATGTTTCTTGGATTTCTCAAGGTGGTACGAAATCGTATGATCGCCAATGCCCCTAGTAAACCCAATCCATAAGCTAAACTATCTCCGATAGCTTGCATCACGGTGGCTACTGGAACAGAAATTAATATTAAGGCCTGAATAAAAAAGCGAGGGCGCTCTGTGTCTCTAGATGTTCTTTCATAAGTGATACCTATCAGAGCAGATAGCACAAATGACAGTATTGCTATGATTAGTACATTTATGAGATTGAAACCTTCTAGATTATTATTGAAGCTTGAAAAATCCAGCATGTTTTTAGGTATTTATGAGGTTAGTAAAGTTTGGAGTATTTTTAATTAGTGAACAATAAGCTTTTGTTCTTGAACTAGTGATCCTTGTTCCGTGCGAAGGACAAGCATATACATACCACTACTAAGGTTTCCTTTACTCACAATAAATTTATTGGTGTTAGAATTCAATTTTTGAACCTCCCTACCGTAGACATCATAAATCTCCAGCGTGACTGGATATGAACTTGTTGATATAATTATTTCGCTTTTAGTTTTTAATGGATTAGGTGAAATAGAAAATATTTTAGAACTGAAATCATCAACACTAAGGAGGAAGGTACTATTCTCATCTCCTGGGGTACCATGTTCTCCATCTGGTAGAATCGAACCATTCCAGCTCGAGGCTAGAGCATTGTCCAAATTTGGATTTCTAAGTTCTAATGTTGGTCCAATCCCGTTCGGGTCTGTCGGCCAAGGAGCCATCTCATCATACTCAACTTGGTCCATCAAGTTTCCTGTATTATCAAAGAGTCTGATTAATTCTCCCAATCCACTAAGTCCAAAGGTGAAATCCCCTAATACTGGAGTGACTGTCGGGTAAAAAGTTTGAAAGTCAACCAACGTTTGAACAAGTACTAGGTAAGAATCTGGAGCCATAGTGGTACCATTCGGAATGATAAATTCATGTGTATCATCGTTGTCTTTAAAAACCCAATTAGAAATATCAACAGAGGATGTGCTATTGTTGTATAATTCAACCCAATCCTGAGTTTCAAATCCAACGGCATCATTATAGTTTATTTCGTTGATGACGATTTGGGAATTTACAGAAAGAGAAAACAATAATAAAGAAAGTAATAGAAGTTTCATAATGTTATATTTTGAGGTTAGTAAAGTTTAGCACAAGTTCTATTTCATGTAATTCGATGATTCAACGAACTCAAAGTATCTGCATACAAAGACTTGCATTCATATATAAAACAACTCGTTACTAAAAAATCCTGAAAACCTTTTCATATTTATGCTATTCTTAGGTTATTAGAACATTAATTGCGATTTCAAGAGCATTTTAAGCACTCATAAAAACTCTTAATAATTTTGATCTTTTCGCCGATCTTTTGTTAATGTAGTCTACGCTACACCTTTTTTCGCTTAGAATTAAAAGATCCTTATTTTTTCAAGGAGAATTGACCATTGAGTTGTTATTACTTTATAGAGCCCCTTAAATCTTAATCATATTATGATCTAACATTTACCGTAGTTAGCAATCACATTTTTCTTTACTAAGATTTATCATTACCAACAATTAGGTATTAGAAATGTCACTTTAGCTAATTTCAATTTATAGCCCCCACATGAAAATTGAACGTTCAGAATACAGCAAGCACCCCCATTTGAGACTCAAAAAATCTTTTGGAGTATTTTACTTTTTTGAAAAATTCGTTGTTGCTGAAATAGGTGAAGGCGAACACTTTAGCTATGAAAATGCCAAAGAAATAATAGACTTCTCCTATATTTACTATGGTAGCGCGATTAAGATTGGGTATATTTCAAATCGCATTAATTCCTATTCTATAGAGTTGGCTTTATATTCGAAAATGAAGAAGGATGGACATCAATTAATTGTTGCTAGTGCAATAATCATTTATAGCGAAATAGGCTTAAAAATGGCTACACTTGAGAAGTTCTTTGCCAAACATAGTGTTAAGAGGTGTTTAAGCTTACAGGAGGCCGTTGGTTGGATCTTAAGACTTGAAGAATTCAAATACTAAATAGTGTGCTGATAGGATTGGATAATCATAGTTCAAGAGAAAAATAGATGAACTCTGATCTGTTGAAAGCGAACTGAAGTCATGAATGACAAATAAAAGAATATTTTTTTGCTGTTTAGAAATAGACCTTCAAGGTTGCATTGGGTGTAAGCCCCAAGGCGCTTTGCGTGAACTCTTCCACTTGGTTTTGTTCGCTAATTCTATAATAGTTATTAATTACATTGTCTTGATTAAGTAAATTCCAAACAGACACACCAGCGTTTATAGTCATCTTACCAAGCTTAAACTCATACAAGGCCGAAGTATCCACCCGAAAATAGTCATCAAGTCTTGAGGAATTTGTGGCGTTGTAATTTATAGCACCATTAATAATTTCATTATTAAAAATGGGTCGGGTAGTTGGTTTTCCCGTATGCCAATTGAGTCCTGCCGAAATTTTTAATCCTTTAAACCGATATGTACTGCCAAATGTAAGCGCCTGGGTTATGTCTAAGTTGCTTGGGAATTGGTTTTCGGGAAGGTTTTGAAAGCTATATTGATTATCCATAAAAGAATAACTCAGCCATAGGTTAATATTTCTGAAACGTTTTCGTAACAGCAGGTCAAACCCGAAAACGTCATAATTTCCGCGTGTTTTCACAAATTCATATTGATTTTGAAATCCTTGACTTTGGGTAGTGATTCCCTCCACTTTTTTATAATACCCTTCGGCACTCAATAACCAACCTTTATTACTATAGCTAAGCGCGATTGACCCTTGCCTACCCAATAGTACAGGAATTTCATTATCGTTTGCTAATTGCCACCTTCTTTTTTCAATACCCAAAAAGTCATTTTGAAAGTTAATGATTTGAGTTGTTGTCTGATGCTTAACTTCTCCAGCCAATTCAATGCTGAAATCTCTAAGAAATTGTTGATGAATACTTACTCGAGGTTCATATAGATGTTTCTTGAATTTGTCCAGATAATTGTAACGAAACCCTAAAGATATGTTCGTTTGTCTATTATTTGATCTTAGATCTACTTGAGAAAAACCACTATGCGTCCGAACTACCTCAGAAATTAAAGTTCGAATCAGTGGCACATCTACATCGTCCAGATTGGTCACCTCTGTTTCTATAAATTGATACCCCGAATGTATGATCATCCAATCACTTATTCGATAGCTTCCCTTAATCCGTGCGCCAGTTTCGGAAACAACATTTTCTTGCAAGAACCGTTGGGATTCAAAGAGATTAGCATTTACGGCTTTTAACTTATAATCCGTTTCATATACCTGTATGATAGAGGTGAATTTATCACTCCAATTGCGTTGATAAAATACCCCACCTCCAATACTGTTTTGACTCACAGTACTTTCCCTCGACTCCATCTCGTTTTCGATGGTGGCATTTTCGGTGAAAATAAGCTCATTATTAATATTGATGAAGTTGACTCTTAACAAGTCATTATCACTAGGTCTATATATCCATCGAAGTGTGGTGTCATAGAAGCTGAATTGTTGATCTGAATTTATAACTGAGGTCTCGTTGTTCTCAATTTCAGTATCCTGAGATATCCTATCAAAGTAAACTTCGTAAGTTGGTGTGTTTACTAAATCATTTATGGACTTGCGACCTGCAATTTGGAGAGAAGATTTCTTTCCTAGGGGGATATCAAAAAAAGTATTCGCATCAATGAGATTTGAACCAATACTTCCAACGAATTTCTGATTTATCCTCTCATCTGTTTGCATGGCGATTGTACCTGAAATTCCATCAGAATAATCAGCACTTGTGCCGTTTTTCTGTAACGATACTTTTCTCGTAATCTGAGGATTAAATACAGAAATAAGTCCAAAAAAATGACCGGATTGATACATTTTGATATCATCCCATAGGATTAAATTTTGGTCATGCGTTCCTCCTCGAATATTTATGTTTGAAACCGTCTCATTTATACTTTGAACACCAGGAAATGCTTGGATTGATTGTAAAACGTCTGTTTCTATTAACCCTGGAAGAATGTTGAACTTTGAAAAATCTACTTCTAGTTCTCCAGTGTTGATTTTTGTGATACCTTCCACTAAATAATTATTCAAAATTACCTGCTCTAAAGACTCCAGTTGTTCGGTCATATAGATGGCACCGCAAACATCTCTTTTGAAAAATTTAAAAGAACGATTTAAGGTTTTATACCCAATGAATCGGATGGTAATTAGTTCCTCTACCTCCTCAATCGAAAGTTCAAAGTATCCATCTTCGTCCGAGATACTGGATTTTTTTATTCCTTGAATCGTCGCAAAAGGCAAAGGTTCTTGAGTGTCTTTGTCTTTTAAATAGCCACATAAAACAAGGCCATTCCTCTTTCTTATAGAGATAAAGTTGCTTTCCAAAAGCTTAAAAATAAGATTCGTTTCTTCGCGTAAATATTCAATGCAGTCTTTAGGAGAAAGTTCAGGATCTGGTGCTTTTATCGATACGTCTGAGATAGTCTCTTCGATAAAATTAAATTTATAGGAATATTGCTTTTCGATATTGGTTAATATAGTCTCAAGAGGAACTTTCTCTTGACCTTCTTGTCCGAAAATCAAAGAACTACAGCACAGTAGAAAAAGGAGTGATATGTTTGTGAAGTTACTTTTCACCGCCCAGTATGCGTACTTGATTTGACGATTCAATTTTGTAAGTCAATTTAAGCGGTTCTGAGATGGAGTTTAGGGCATTCTCCAAGTCGTCCTGCACAAATCCACCTGTAAAAAGGCGATTTGATTTTTTAGATTCATCGATTATTTGTATTCCGTATTGCCTTTCAAGTTCATCAATAACCTGTTCGAAAGGAACCGATTTAAAACTACTTATATTCTGCGTCCATTGCGGATGGTTATGCGCGATATTACTAAAGGAAAGTATGTCGTTGTTTATTCTAAAGGTATCTCCCGCTAATAATTTTTTAATGGTGTCATTTGTAACAACTCTTACGATACCTTCGTAACACATTACTTCAAAATAATTTGCTCGCTGTTTGACATTAAATTGTGTGCCTAAAACTGAAACAACACCGTCGTCTGTTACCACATCGAAGACTTTCCCCTTTGCTACTTTAAAATAGGCCTCACCGTTTAATTGTACTTCACGATTCGCGTTCCATTTACTTTTATTATAGCTAATGGTTGTCAAAGCATTTAAAGTGATTGAAGATCCATCTGGGAGTTCCGTTGTTGTTTTTTGCGAAGCTAATGTCTCAAGATGAGTTAAGGAGTTAGAAAAGAAAAAAAAGTAAGTTCCTAGTCCAATAACTAAAACACTAGCGATGCGCAATAATGGTTTTATCCAATTTACTTTTTTTATTGGAGTAGCTCTAGTCAAACGATCTTCTATAGCATCAAAAGTGAGTGCTTTTGAGAAATGAGAGGCTTTGAAATAATGCGCGTTCTCAATAATATCGCTATGCAATCGATAATCATCCAATGCCTCAAATGCCATTCTTTCGGCATCATTGAGATCACTGTTTAACCATTTCTTAATAAGGTACTCTTTGTCCATATTATTTTCTTCTTATCTATATAACAATCTTAAAACTGAATCTCCTGATTATTTTATTTTAAGACCCTTAAGCTCTCTCTTCAATTTGGTAAATGCGCTATAGATACGGTACTCCACGACTTTTTGGGTTACCCCTAGCATCTGTGCAATTTCAAAGTGTTTTTTCCTCTCCACCTTGCTTAATAAAAAAGCTACTCTTTGTTCCTCCGTTAATTTACTCAAAGCCGCCTGATATTGTTTTAGGAATTCTTTTTTTTCTAACAGGAACTCGGGGTTTTCATTTGTGTGACCTTGAGGCTTTATTTTTTGATGCTCCAACACTACTTTCTGATGTTTGATGTCGTTAAGCATCATATTATTTGCAACAGTAAAGAGAAAAGCTCTCGCTTTATTCAAGGAGACTTTCTTACAATTCTCCCAAAGCTTGACAAAAGCATCTTGCATTCTGTCGTTGGGATTAAATTTCTCTCCATATTTGTAGTAGAGAAAATCATGTACATCTTTGGAGTGCTTTTCATACACATTGGAGAATATTATTCTATTGCAAACGTCTTGGTGAAGTTCTTGGCTCAAATTGAGGTTGTTTGTTTGGGTTAAAGCTATGAATAAAAAAATAAAGTAAAAGTCAGGAGTTTTGAGAATGAAGTTGTTTTATCAGTATAGAATCAAAAATAAATTTAAATTATATCCCCATGAAATACTTTTTAAAAAATATTGGATTATTACTTATAGTCTCCGTAGTTCTATTTTCATGTCGTACTGAAGATATGGAAATTATTGAGCCATCGCAAGAGGAAGTTTTTGGCGTGAACTCTACCATTGCCAACTTACTTCAACGTACTGCTACTAACGATGGTAGTTACGATAACATCCTAGATGGGGCAAGTTGTTTTAATATAAAACTACCTGTAACTGTAATTGCCAACGGAATTGAAGTTATTATTGAAAATGAGGATGATATTGACATTATAGAAGATATTTTCGACGAATTCCCTGATGATACAGATACCTTGAAAATTATCTTTCCAATTACCATAATAATGGATGATTATTCAGAAGTTGTTATTAATAATCAGGGAGAGTTAAATGCCGCGGCTTTTAATTGCCCTAATAGCAACAGTGGAGACGATGATATAGAATGTATCGATATTCAGTACCCAATAACGGCGTCAATCTTTAACGAAAATAACGAGTTAATTGATACGGTAATAATTAATAGTGACGAAGAGTTGTTCGATTTTATTGGTGATATTGACGAAGGAGATATTATAACTTTTGATTTCCCATTCAACGTAATTCTTTGGGATGGTACGGTCATTCAAATTGATAATTTTGCCGAATTGGAGAGCGTCATTTTAAGTGCAATAGATGCTTGCGACGAAGATGATGACAATGACCCCAATGATGACGATTGTGACGACTGTACAACCCAACAATTAGAGGATATATTGACCGGTTGTGATGACTGGGCCGTTGATAGACTGGAACGAAATAATAATGATTTAGAGGGTTTATATGTAGGTTATCTATTTAATTTTGACGTAGCGGGAACCTTAACCGTCGATTATTCTGGTAACACTTCTACAGGAACTTGGGAAAGTACAGGAGAAGGAAACAATATAATCGTTACTGTCAATATCCCAGATTTACCCGACTTCAATGATGCTTGGAACTTACATGAAATAGAACAGCAAGCTGGAGAGAATAAAGTTGACCTTCGATTAGGTAATGACAGATTGCGTTTTGAAAGTGATTGCATCTCTGGAGGTGGCGGAGTTGATGACACAGAATTAGTTGCCGCATTAACGAATGGAGATTGGTATGTCACCTATTTCTTCGATGACGTTGATGAAACGGTAGATTTTGCGGACTACGTATTTAATTATGCAAGTAATAATACGGCAACAGCAACAAATAGTGGCGGAACGACGAATGGAACTTGGTCAACTTCTTCTGGAGACGAAACAGAGCTAGAATTAAACCTAAACTTTGGAGCTGATTTTCCTCTAGATGAACTAGCAGAAGATTGGGATGTATTAGAGGTTACCAATGAAGTTATTAGACTTAAGGATATAAGTGGAGGCGACGGATCAACAGATTTTCTAACTTTTGAGAGAGAACCTTTTGGTGGTGGTGGTGGTGGATCTACGGATCTTGAATCTATCCTATCTGATGGCACTTGGGTTGTATTCTCATATATTGATAGCGGAGATGATGAAACGGGAGACTATGCGGGTTACAATATAAACTTTGACCTAGCCGGAGGTACCGTAGTAGCAACAAATGGAAGTAACACTAACAACGGTATCTGGCAAGTATTGAGTGCCGGAAATAAACTCTTGTTAGACTTCGGAACAGATTTCCCCTTTGATGAATTTAACGATGACTGGGACGTGTTAATGACCTCGGCAACTCGGGTAGAGTTACAGGACGTTAGCGGTGGCGGTGGCGGGACTGATGTTCTTGTATTTGAAAAATTATAGGTGTATCGGGAACTAAAATGATGAATATTCCTATCGGTCTCGTTTGCTTCGAAATGTTGAGAGAATTTAATTAGGATGATTTATTCGCTGAGATCCGCATTTGTGAGATTCCTCAGGATTGATTAGCGAAGATGATTATGAAAGAAAAATTAAAATGTTTTTCTTCATTAAAACAGATTCGGGACCGATTTAATGTAAATATAAGGCTAGTAGTAGAACATTTAAATGAATTGAAACATAAAGTAAACGTCCGAGAAATTGACGTCAATAAAAAGAAACAATTCCCAAATCCGAACTTAACCCTACTTTCTTCATATACCCAACATGGTGCTATGGATCTAGTTGACAGACTGCTTCAGTTTTCGCCCTAAACTGAGGCAGTTTTTATTTATGGCTTTGGGATCCCCGTTCCAATCCTCGATCCCTAGTAGATTTATTTCGCAATCGTTCTAGGTCCCTCAATCTCGATTTATCATGTTGTAAATCGTAAATCTTTTTTCCATCTCGTAGTCCCTGGAAGTAAATGCTATCATTGGGAGATTTAAGAATAGTGTCGATTAGTTTCGACTTATACTTAGATAAGAGATAGGCATTATTAAGTGCTTGTATATATATGTTATTTATTGAGTCACTCATTAGAATTTTTCTTTTCTATGATCGTCTAAATATGACATTATGGATTCAAAATCGTAGAGTATGATCTTTTTCTGAGGTTGAGTAAAAGTGATTGAACCAGTATCCCTCATGTTTTGAAGTGTTGATTTGCTCTTGATATTAAGCAACTCCATGGCTCTTTCAGGAGAAACCCACTTGTCGTTTTTGATGCTGTGTTTCTCTTTTAATCTTTCCACGACTTCTTCTACCAAGTTGTAGAAAGCTTCGTCTTGTAGACAGATGACTTCCATACCGAAAGATACAACATTAACTTAAAAATTAATCACCGTATCTAAAGCCTCATCCTCATCTTTATAGGTAAAGTTGGATTGATAATTAATAGTAGTAGTAATTGAGGAATGTCTATATAGTTTTTGGAGCATTTGTATAGGAATCTTATCACCGGATATATTTCCAAAGGTATGCCGAGCAATATGCATTGTCAGCTTTTTATTCAATTCTAGTTTGTCGGCAATTTCAGTAAGGTACTTATTGATTTTCCTATTTGCCGTTTTTGTTTTGGCCAAGATGTCCTTTGAACTATCTAAATTTGCCTTTTTCATGTCAGGGAAAATAAAGCCATCTTCCTTTTCTTTTTCATAAGTTTTGAGAATTGGTAATGCCTTCTCAGGTAATTTTAGTGACAGAAACTTGGCATTTTTATTCATCCGGTAATGCAAGCGACCGTCATAAATATCATTCCATCGTATTTTCAAAACGTCAGCGATCCGCATTCCGGCAAAGTAAAAACTAAAAAGCCAGATATTCCGGGCATGCTCTTGTTGCTCCGTTAAGTTTTTAACATTTTCTAAAAGTCGAACTTCTTCTATACTCAATCCTACCTTTTCCGTTTCGGGAAATTTAATTCGGATTTTATCCGATCCAAAGGGGTAGAGCTTTTGTTCTACGATTCCGAGCTTAATTGCCTTGTTATAGATAGTCCGTATCACGATTAGGTTATTGATGATAGAGCGCTCAGAAACCTTTCTTTCAGTCTTTAAATGAGCCATGAAGCGCCGTAACAACGATTCGGTAATTTGCGTGAAGAGAATATGGTCGAATTTAGTGAACTTAATAAAATGGTTCACGCGAGGCTTATCTGAAGAAAGCCTAGATAATTTATCGTTTTTCTCAAGATCTTGCAGGTACATTTCGGCTAATTCATTAAACGACTTCTTACCAATAGGGTTTGAAATTTCTTGTTTAATCTGTAAGGAAGAGATAACATTATCATTAGCTTGTAAATCCAAAAGTGTTTTATTGGCTTCTGCTATTTTTTTTGCAATGAGATTATTGAGACGTGCGGAGTTGGGGTGAGATTTTTTAACTTTTCTTTCGTCTTCATTCCAATGCTTACTTTCGAGGTAATGACCCGTGTAATAAAATGTAGTTTTACGCTCTTTTATGATCCTCACCGCAATAGGGAATAAGCCCTGCTTGTTTCGCTTCTTTCTGAGGACTACTTTTATACTTGATGCCATAATTCATTGAATGAAATACTAAGGCACAACATTCAGGTACAACATAAGTACAACAAATAGAGGTTTTTCTTGTGTTTATAAGATTTCATGAAACGCTTGTTTTCAAGGTAATATGCTAACTATCAGTACAAATAGATACATATCAACACAAAAAGGACTGGATTCAAAATCCAGTGTCTTCGGACGTGCGGGTTCGATTCCCGCCTTGAGTACTAAAGGCCTCAGCGATTCGCTGAGGTTTTCTTAATTTACCGGGTAAAACATAGGTAAAACATTTTTGAGACTCCCAAGGCTATAAACTATCAAAAAACATGCTTCAGGGATAGAAATATCCCAAGCAAGGCTTTCTATTGGACCATTAATCGAAAAGCTTCAATTAATGAGAAAATACGTTAAACAAGAGCCTTAAATGAATATAATCAAACTTTGATTGAAGCCATTTTAGAAAATTTTACTAAAAAAACAGGTTAGAGAATATACACAGTGTTGAGATGAAAAGTGGATTAAAGGAGTTCGAAGGAGGCTTTGTTTCAACTCGAAGGGATAATAACTCCCCGTCTTTTTTGAGGACTTTTAACAATTTTTACAAGCTATTTCTTACTTTAGCTACAGTATTTTCAAAGAACGTTTCTTTTCACCATGAATCTTCAATTTACAATTAATATCCATCTGGTTTCAACAAAGCTAAAGAAATTTGACTGGAATAATTGAATAAAAAATACCACTCATTTTTTAAGTGAACGGTAGTTGTTACTGCTAAACACTATTAAAAAGAGTGTCCGACTTTTCGTAGCAAGTCCAATCTTTTCCATCCACTAATTTGATACACAAGGCGGATACAAACCCATATTTTAAGGTATCTAAGGGCGTATCTATTTCATGGACAGGGTTAATGTTCGGTCCAATCGGATAGGAAAATCAATATTTAATACTGATAGTCAAGAAGTTATGTTGTGGAATTTGATCATCCACTAATTTGACCCATTACCTGGTTAAACTAATCGACTTAGGTACTGACGGGCAGGGATCTATAATCAAACCTTTTTCTGGAGAAGTATAGGTAGAAAAAACTTGAATTCTTGGGTTTCGGTGGAACACATCACCGTTTTCAGAAGACAAACCCAGCACAGCAAGAAGTGGTTTTGAAATTTCTAAATCAATTTCGTCAAATACTGGTTTTGAAAGACACCCTTTATCCGTAAGCGCATTCAGGGTAACCGTTCGATTGATACTGCTAATCATATCTGATGCGTACTCCAGAGGCTGCCAACCCGCTGCTGTTTCTTGATAAAGTGTGGTTTTTGAATATCCTGCTTCCTGATTTATATTAATCATTAGTTCAACGCCTCTTTGGGAACTTTGCGGTAGTAATGTGTTAGCACTGGTCCCTGTATTTTGATCATTATCCACATCAACAACCAACCAATATGAGACGCCCGTAGCATTTTCTAAAAGGCCGCTGGTGCCCACAACAATGTTCAAATTGCCAGTATCTTCTTTTTCATAAAATAGTATTTTATGCAAATTGGCCGCACCGTCCTTATCGAACACTTTCAGGCTTCCTGCTTCGTCGGTGATGGAACCCACAATTTTTGCATTTTGTGGATTCGGAGAAAACACGGAAGGAATGCTTGTGCGTGCTATATTACACTGTGCTTCGGTAAGTGTTCTATTGTTTTCTTGGGCAGCCTCCCGCATTAGATTGTTAATAAAACTCTCATTGCCAATTTGATTGCAGCCATTTACGTCCGAATGACAAAGTCCAAGTACGTGTCCCACCTCATGTGCTAGTACCTGCTCAGTAGCTCTGTCTTCTTCATTGTTACTACCAGATGTGCCTAAAAATTCGGGATCCACTACAAAGAGAATAGGTCTTGTAACTCCATAACCATACGCAAGTCCTTTGACGCCCAAGGCATCACCATCTACATCCACAAACTTTTTAATATTTATGGCAAGAATACCGTTGGGTTGGAAGTTCCAATGGGCATCCACTGTATTTGCTATTTCTTGCAATTCGCCGCTCCAAAGACTGTCCAGACTAATAGTAACTTCGCCAGGTTCGCCAAATTCCAGGTCTGTGTCAGCAAAAAGCCCATAATTGTCGATGGGCCCGAAGACCGTTCCCATGACCACTTTGCATTGTGGCGTCCAAATACAGGATCCGGCTCTTATGTGTCTTCTTAATAACATGTCTTGATAATTGTCTTCACAGACAAGGGAAGGGTCTATAACAGAGGGGGCTTCTTCTAAGGCATTCCATTTCATTTCGATGATACGGGCTTCAGTTCCAATGGGTAATACGCTTTCGGAAGCAAGCTCGTCGGTACAGAAAGGACAGCCGGGTGAGTTATCCCCGCAACTGGAAAGAAAACAAATAAGTAAAAAGGATAAAACGAAGGGAGTGGTCAAATAATTTTTCATAGTATATGATTTTATGATAAATAAATGTGTACTGTTTAGGATATCAGAAATTCATATGCTATACCCATATATGCGTTTCTTTTACATCGCTAAATGTAATAGCAATACTAGCAAATATATGCGATCCACGTCCAAGGCAATTGGCCCATCCTGCCACCATTAAAAACTCCTTTTTTATTAGGTGAAATAATTGACTTCAGAATAATGTTTAGATCGGCTCCCTCTATCGAACCGTATCTCTCTCATTTATAAAGAGTTAACAAATTTTCGACCCCTCTTGGGCTCGAACCAAAGCCCCGTTTTAGAGGTTTTTCCTACTTTCTCTTTCTCGCCTTTTTTCTTAATCTTAAATATATTGTATATGAAGTACAAATGCTATCATTCTTGTATTAAAATATGTCATGTCCTTGGTGTTGAAAAACAACTTATTTCTCCTGATTTTCTTGAAGGTATTTCTCCTTCAACTTCTCACTATTGGAAATCTGATTCCGTAGAAAAATATCTTGGAGGTGAATTCTCTAAATCCATCGATCAAAACCTTGGCGATGTTCAGACTATTCTTGATCATCGTATTCGTAAAACCAAAAGAGTTTTCGTTGCCATCTGTCGTCTTCAACTTATCATCCTCAATCTCATTGGTATTAAAGAGTTTCGTTCTGTCATGAAAAACAATCGAGATACCATGGTTAATCTAGTAGGGAAAGTTGGTTCCATTCTCGGAGGTTCTGAGATTGTTTGTCGCTTTTTAAAAATCAGTCATGGCTCTTTTAAAACATGGAAACGATATCAAGCATATTCTTGTCCTTCTTCTCCTCTTCGACTCTGTTTTAAACGTGTTCCTAATCAGGTTTCCTTTGGTGAGATTTCTGTTTTGAAAAGATATATGACCGACAAACGATATTTTCATTGGTCTGCTGCTTCCATTTGGGGCTATTGTTTTAAAACAGGAAAGACCTCAATGGCCCGTGCTACTTGGTATCAGTATGCGCGTCTTCTTGGTTTAACTCAAGCTCGAAAAGTATATAAAGCTAAGCGAAAGAAAATATCATTTCAAGCTTTAGTTCCTAATCAAACATGGCATATGGATGTGTCCTATTTTAGAACAGTGGATCACATACAATTCTATGTCTATACCGTTTTAGACAACTTCTCACGTAAAATACTTGCTTACGATGTTACTCGTGAACTATCAGGTCGTGTTCGTATGGATAATCTTAGACGTGCTATTGCATCTGAGTTTGATGTAACTCTTGTTCCAAAACCTTCAGTCGAACTTATAGTTGATGGAGGTTCTGAGAATAACAACCAGACCGTTGAGTCTTTTATCAAATCCTCCCACGTTAGTATTGATAAGAAGATTGCCTTAAAAGATGTCACGTTCTCTAACTCTATCATAGAAGGGAACTTTCGTATTATGAAACAATCCTACTTCAGAAAAAGACAAATCCTTTCAGAAACTATTGTTCAAGAAATGGATTTCTTTGTTGATGATTATAACAACCATCGTCCGCATTATGTCCATGAGATTTATACACCTTCTGAAATACATCTCGACCCTAATCTTAAAAACATACGACCAAGACTTAAAAATGCACTCAAAGATCGAATTGCGTCTAATAAGAAACGAAACTGCATTAAACCATGTTAATCCAGCATTTGTATCAATATTTCAATGAACGTTTAATAAAATCCGATTGAAATTTCAATCGAATACTAATATATTATTTCAAGTTACTTTTTTTACTAATAATTAGCTTTTATAAAGTCGCTTATTTAACTTCTAACAGCATTCGAAAATTCGAATGAGCCCGTATAGAAAATGTTATCTTCTTGAGCCCCTGTGTTTTCAATACTTCTCTATCAGTTCCTATTCCTCATTTCTATGCTGCTCTTTCTTTTCATCCGATATAGGGAGCCGCTAACAAAGAACTGAGCTAAAAACCAATTGTTCTCTGGAAATACGTAAGGGACAAGCGTTAAATTTGAATTGATGTAATGAGTTAGGTGTTATTTCTTATCGTATCACTATCGAATTTTATCGTATCATATCGTATCATTATTGAAAAAATTATCGTATCATTATCGTATCATATCATTAATTAAAAAGAGAGATTAAGTGCAAAATATTCATAACTTAAAATTGAAGCTTGATTGGCAACTTATTTCATCAATTAGTAAAATTGATCGATTTGATGCACAATGGACAAATATTGAAAAAAAAGAGGGACGAAGCCTAAAACAACTTAAATCCATTGCTACAGTTAGAAGTGTTGGAGCTTCAACTAGAATTGAAGGTTCCAAAATGAGTAACAGCGAAGTGGATGTCCTGTTAAAAGAACTAAATATTGCAAAACTTGAGGATCGGGATTCACAAGAAGTTGTTGGATATTTTGAAGTTCTAGATATAATTTTAGAATCATATGTAGACATAGCCGTGACAGAAAATTCAATTAAAAACTTACACAACATACTGCTAAAACATAGTGCTAAAGATCAATGGCACAAAGGCAATTATAAACAATTAGGTAATAGTGTTGAAGCTACTTTACCAGACGGAACAAAACAGATTATATTTGAAACGACCCCGCCAGGCCTCGAGACAGAAGGTGCGATGCGTGCACTAAATTTGTGGTATAATAACGACAATGAAACCCATCCTCTAGTCAAAGCGGCAATATTTAGTTACGAGTTTGTGAGTATTCACCCGTTCCAAGATGGGAATGGTAGATTGAGCAGGCTGATATCAACACTTCTATTATTAAAGCAAGGATATAAATGGATTCAATATGTAAGTTTTGAACATGAAATGGAGCACCGTAAAGTGCAGTATTATCAGGAACTTAGAAAATGTCAGGCGCAAAGACCTAATGAAAATGTAACAAGTTGGATATGTTTTTTTCTGGATGCTCTCTCGAACATACAGAGTCTTCTCGAAAAGAAACTGAAAAAAGAAGGGATTCAAGCAAAGTTGTCACCGAACGAAAGAGCAATACTAGTTTTCATAGGTGAAAATCCTGGGAGCAAATCTGGTGAAATATCGAAAAAACTTGGTATTCCCAATCCAACAGTGAAACGAATGCTTTCACAACTTTTAGAACAAAACTTACTTGAGAAGTTTGGGTCTGGGCCTGGCACCAATTACGGTATAATCTAGTTGATGGAATAGTTGATATTGGTGCCAATGCCACCATCTTCCTTATAATTCAGATTAATATGGCTATGGACTTTTCCATAATCAACAACACCTAACAAAGAACTGAGCTAAAAACCAATAGTTAAAATAATGATGGTTGATTTAATTTTTCTACTTGTCTTTTAGTGAAAACTTTTCTTTTAGGCTCTGTTTCCTGGAACTAATCCCATTCACAATCTACATGGCCAATTTCATTCCCACAGATGCAAAATGGTTCTGAGTCAAACCATACTAATTCAAGTTTTGATTTATTAGCAGCCCATTGAAAATCTATCTCACCAAATTTTCACCCACATAAGTTCTTGTTCCTCCTTGACCCTCATTGTCAAATTTGCAATCAATCTCCTTTAAAGCATTTATCCCGTTTATCACAATATTTGGTTTGTGGGGCGAACCCCGTTAATTACTGTTAAGCCACATTAAAGTTCAGGATTTTTCCTATTGTTATTCTTGTATTTTATTCTTTACTTTTATTTTCAATCCATTAAATCCAATCTTATGAAAATCAAACAACTACTTTTTTTACTATGCTTAGTATTTAGCACAGTAAGCTATGGACAAACTTGTACAAGTTGTACAGATCCTGGGAATATTATTGCTAATAATAATAACGGAACTCTCACCGCCTCGAGCGCACAAGCTTATTATTGGGAGGTTTGTCAGGGCAATGCTACCATTTCAGGTTCTAATACTGGACAAACAGTTTCTGTAAGCTGTCTAAGTGATTACAGAATCAAAGTGACACGCTTTGTAAATGGGAATTGCATGGAATCTTGTGAGATTGTGTCCTGTGGCGGCGGAACCTGTCCTACTTCCATTTACTACCTTAATGAAGGTGGAGGCGGTTTATGCACTACAGGATTAGCTATTTTAAATGGTGTTTCCAACGTGAACTATGTTAATTGGACTTGGGCTCTTGGAGGGTATTCAGGAACGGTTCCAAATGCAGGAACGACTACACCTATCTATTATCCTTCTGGAAACTGGACCAATTATTATATTGTTATTTGCGCACAAGTAGTCTTTAATGACGGTACCGTATGTAGTTATACCTGTGAAAGCTTTTTATTGGATTGCGGAACAGGTCCAGGAGGCCCCATAAAAACACCAATACTTTACCCCAACCCTGCCAATAGCGGGTTTTATATTCAAATGGAGGGGGGAAAGACTATTACCACGGTCGATATTTCCAATGCCTATGGGAGCACTGTAACCTCTGTAGCATCCAATTTTAATGATGAAATTGACTTGTCTACGCAAGATGATGGAATTTATTTCGTTAAAATTACATTTGCAGATGGTACATACACTACAGAAAAATTGATTTTAAAGAAATAGGAACTTCTACAGACAACATATTCTGTTTTAACTAAAAAACTTAGCATCATAATTGATTGTGGTGCTAAGTTTTTTTTATTAGCACCTTTGGAGACCATTAGGGGTTTTGTAAAACTGTAAACGTACCTAAAAGCGTACCTAGATTTATTTTTTTTCACTTGATTCACAATTTTTAAAGTTATGATATACAGCTACTTAAATTTTTGGGGTATGGCTGCCTAAAATTCAGAATCCAGTGTCTTAGGACGTGCGGGTTCGATTCCCGCCTTGAGTACTAAAGGCCTTCAACAGATTTGTTGAGGGCTTTTTCTTTTTTTAGGTAAAACGAATCTCCTATTGAGAATGTTGGATTCAAATAAATGATTATAATTTTCTAAACACCTAAGGCGCATTATAGCAATTCTCTCTTAGTTTCGAAGTCATCCCTGATCATTGTTCTTGTGGAGTGCTATGCCTCTTAATAGCTAATGAAAGTATACTGTTTTGCGGGATAAAAGTTTTTAAAGGCTGACTTAATAAATAACTCCAACTAGTCAACTTTTAATCTCGCCACGATCTAACTTGTTAATTATATGTTCAAACTCAGATAAACTTGCACTCTGAACAACATTCATAAAATCTCTACTAAATCTATCTGTAAATTTTATGGCTTTTTCCTCTAGTAAAACAGATCCTAGAACTTCTCTTTTATCATCATGTTATTAAATAAAAGATCTTTCTTTTAACTCACCCAAAAACTTTTTAAAATGAATTGGGTATTTAATTATGAGATCGCTATTCTCTGTTAATCAATAATTTACTTCACTAATATTTAAAATTTTGTGTATATTTAACCTAGGTTTTCTCCCCACCAATTCTCCCCTTGAATAATTATAAGTTAACTATTTAATTCGCAATCATAGTTTGATTGTGAATTACTAAATTATACATTATGAAATGGAGATTAGTTATTTTGACATTCGCTATTACGACATGTGTTACTTCCCAAAATTTAGATTTTCAACTTAAGAAAGAAGATTCAACAGATATTCTTCACAAGCAGACCATTTACTATTTGTTACAAAGATCTTGGGTAGCAAACCAAGAGAACTCTTATTTATCAATCTTCCCTTATACTTCTTCTATAGGGGATAGAAGAATTCCGTTGCGTCAGGGAGAGGGTGTTAATAGTGATCTTGATCTTCTTGAAGCCAATTTGAATTTACGTTTTCCCTTAATTTTTGGAAGAGAATATGGTTCTGGGTTCAGAAAAAGGCATAGAATAACTTTGGATTATAATGGGACTTTTAGAATGACTCTCGATGATTCCAAACCCCTAACCCCGGGAAATAATAAGGTTGGATTCAGTTGGCATTGGTCTTTATATAATAATTATACTGGATGGATTGGAGGTAAAGATGAGAATGATTCTAATGCTCAAATTAATTCACGACCAGAAAACCTCAATTTCTTGAATTTCCTTTTTACCATTCATCACTATAGCAATGGACAAGCTCCAGGGTTCTTTTACGTGCCAGACCCCTTGGATCCAAGCGAATTTAGAAATTCCTATTTAGATGGAGATTTTTCAACAAATTACATCTATTTAGAGTTTACCAAGGGGCATTATAATAAGCTCAAAGGATCATTACATCAAGCTAGTTTAGGGTATCGTCACGAGCTTGGGTCCGAAACTTCCACTTTCGCTGTTTCCAAGGAGCAGGAGAATTCATATGGCCTTAACAGATTCTTTTTAAAGTATGACTATCGGACAGAAAGATTCGGAAAGTACTTCGAATATCATGTACGAGGAGAACTTGAATATATATTAGGGAATTTGGATAATTTTAGAGCAAACCTCCTCAATGACACTGATAAATATAGGTTGGGGGCCAAGGGACTTATAGAAATAGCACCCAAGAGCCATAGAGCCATAGGCTATTTTGTATCATTCTATTACGGAAGAGATTATTTGAATATTCGATATGACGATATTGTTTTTTCTGCACAAGTTGGAATTTCATTGAGGCTAGACAAGTTTTATATGCCAATCTTAAAATAGTATTTGAGATTCCAAATTTTTGAAAACTTGCTTTGGAATTTCTTGGAGAAAATTTTTGAAATACGATTTCTAGTTAGGAGTAAAAATGTCGAAAACGTGATAGGTTTTTCTTTTTTTGAACGAGGTTAAAGATAAGTACTTTGAGGGTGCCCGTTGGGAGACTGGCGCTAGCGGAGGATGCGTTTTGTAAAAGCGCACTAGAGAGGAATTTTTCTTATACGAATCACCCGTCTTCAGCCTAAATGGTTCGAAACAATTTGAACACCTCACTTTTGTGTGCTTTACTTACAGGGATTTTGTTCTTTCCAATAAAAAGCATGTTTCCTTCAAACCCATCCACCGAATTTACATTAACCACAAAACTTCTATGAGTTCGTAAAAATTTATTTGGCGGAAGTTGTTCTTCTATTTTTCTCAAAACAATGGAATATATAAATCGGTCTGTTTTAGTATGTACACTGGAATAATTACTATCGGCTTGTATAAATAGAATTTCCATTAATGGGACTCGCTTAAAATGATGGTCTTTTTTAAGAAATAAACTATCCTTGATTTGCAATACTTGATTTTCATCTGGATTGAATCCTCGATGCTCTAGCAGGTTTTTTTCGGGTGTTTTCTTGGAAAAATTGACTAGGGCAAGCTCTATAGCTATGTTTACCTGATGTTCGTTGAAGGGTTTGAGTATATAGGCATGGGGGCGAACTCTTTTGGCTCGTTCAACAAGATGGTCATCGGCATGAGCCGTTAAGAAAATAAAAGGAATCTCATACTTTTCATTAATAATTTGGGCCAACTCTATACCGTCGCGATCTCCTTTTAACATAATATCGATCAATATAATATCAATAGCATCGGTTTCTTCAATGAGTTGTATAGCCCTAGTTACCGTAGGCGCAATTCCAGCTATTTCATAATTTCTATCCTTTAATCTGTTTGAAATGTCCGATGCCAATATCGCTTCATCTTCTACAATGAGTATTTTTATTTTGGATGCCTGAGTGTTCATAAAGCGCTGTTATTTTTAGACTTGACGTCAGGTAATTTTATATCTATGTTCCAATGGGTGCCGTCAACATTTAATTTCTCAATCGTTCCATCCAATTGTTCTATTAATGAAGCAACAAGCTTGATGCCAAAAGAATTAACTTTCTCCTTTTCAGCAGTTGAAAAACCCGATCCGTTATCGCTAATTTGCAGGAACAAACGGCCCTCAGTCACCTGCGTCATTTTTACGTTGAATACGGGATTCGCAATATTTTTATACGCATGATTTAGGGAATTAGTGACCAGTTCATTAATAATCAAGGCCAACGGTACGGCGGTATCTATTTTGATGCCTATATCAGCAATATCAAAATCGGGTTTAAATGAAGCTCCATACCCGTGAAAAAGACCTAATACCAGTTCTTCTATATAACCTCTAATCTTTACTTTTGTATCTACCCCTTTCTGATATAATTTTCTATGTACCAATGATAGGGCTTCCACCCTATATTTCCCTGCAGTAATAGCTTCCTGCGCTGGATGCCCGGTAAGCTCACGACTTTGAAGGCTCAATAAACTGGAGATCATTTGCAGGTTATTTTTTACCCGATGATTCAATTCCCTTAATAGTAATGCCTTTTCTTCTTCGCGTTTTTCGATGACTGTCTTTTGAAATGCAAGTACCTGATTATTCTTTTTTACTTTTGAATTAACACGATAGAGCAAATAGGCAAATAACAATAACAAAAAGGCGCCCGTGCCTAAGGTGATAACCAAATATTTCTGGTTGGTGTTAATGGTATTAAGCAAATCTATCTCCGATTCACGTTTTCCAATTTCATATCCAGATTTGAGTTGCTCTATTTTCTGAATATTTTCTTTATTGACCAAACTGTCTTGATATACCTGATATAACTTCTGAAACTTCAGGGCCTGCGCATAATTTCCTGATGCCTCGTAGAAATCGGATAGCGTCGCACTAAAATCCCTGACCTGCTCCTTAAGCCCCGCTTGTTTGGCCATTGTTACCGCTTGCAAAAACTTTTCTTCCGCAGCTTGAGGCTTGTCTTCTTTTTGATACACTTCACCCAATTCAGCTGTGTACACTGTGGTGGCATAGGAATCTCCCAATTCCAGAAGAGTTGCCGTTGCTTCGTTTAAGTTTGTTTTTGCTAATTCTAGTTTACCTTGAGCAGCATAGACCATTCCCAAATTTCCCTGAGAATACGCCTTTATAATGCCATCTTCCTTAAGCATGCTTCGGGTCAATGTTTCTTTGAAACAGGTGGTAGCACTATCTAGATATCCTGCCAGACGATATGCCTCGCCAAGATTAACAAGAATGATGGTCTCATTTTTAATCTTGTCTGAATTCTTATAAATACGTTGGGCCTTCTTCAAATAAGAGATTGCCGACGGATAATCATCATCACTTACAGAATTGCTCGCTAATTGTCCATAGGAGGCTGCTTGTCGTTCTGTGAGCTCCAGCGACTCATATATTTGTAAGGCTTTAAATGAAGCTTGAAGTGAGACACTATTATTTCCCAATCTGCGCTCGATATTACTTATTTCTTCTAGCGCTTCTCCCTCCAGTACAGGGTCTTTGATCTCTTCGGCGATTTGCAAGGCTTGTTTTGCTACTAACAGGGCAGTATCGATTTTTGGGTGATGATAAGCTAGTGAATTTAATAGCTTAGAGTGCTCCTTTTTTGATAATTCCTGGGTTTCTAAAACAGTAATTAGGCTATCAGCGACCTGCCTACTTTGAGCAAAGGAGGTGTTAAAAATCAATACGCCAAAGAGCGCGGTAATTAGCACATTATTAATGAGTGTCACTGACATTTTCCGGAGTTGGAGGGCGGTTTCCTGAGCTGATTTTTAATAACGGGTCTATAATGAAATAATAAGTCGTTGGAATATCTCCTTCGAGCAATTCCACGGAAAATAAAATTCCATAGGAAATATATACCAGGCAGTCTAGGCACGTTTCGTTTTCACAGTCACATTCCGAAAACGGCTCAGTTCTAATTCCAATTTCACAGGTCATTGAATCAGAAGGTTTCAAGCAAATAGACCCATCTGGTAAGAGAGCGACCGGACGAATGTTAGGATTAGAGGCAGTGAGTAGAGGCGGATTAACCACAAATATTTTTTCCATTAATTCTATGGCTTTTTCGGCAGTTTCTTTCAATGCCTTGGTCACATTTTGGATTGTTCCACTTACCATTTTAATACCCGCTAAGGGGATTGGACTTGGCAGCAGTAGGGGAATTTGTTGGAGTACCATTCTAATCGTTTCACCACTATAATACTGTTTGATTTTATGAAGAGGATTCAATATAAAGGTGTTCGCATTTATAGGATTGGCTAAATCTCCCTGGCCAAGATTGCAATTATTGATAGCTTCCATCAATCGATATAAATCAATTTCAGATGTGATAAGGATAGTGGCTGGAGTGATGGATTGTTTCATAACCAAGTGATTTTTAAATTAGTATAAACCTAAAAAGCGGGGAGAAACTGATAGGAAAGCGCGCACGGATTGTGCCTGTTAAAGCTACAAAAAAATACAACGCAATAGGAATGTTATAGAAAACAATCACTTACTAATCAAACAGTTCCATTCACTAAATAAACAAACCCTTTCACACATCTCTTTTTGTACAGCCCTAATAATTAAACATATTTGATCTGTCATTAATTCAAAACAAGGTGAAAGTCTTGACACTGAAACCAGTGATATCTCGTAAACAGCGAAGAACAATTTTTTCAATATGGGGTATTACAAACATGACAAACGAGTTCGGCCGAATTCAAAACCAATACCTCTTGCACGACAGCATGTCTTGTAAGAATCAAATCAAATATTAATTTTTAAAACTTTCAATTATGCCAAATTACACATTAAAAATAGGGCTTCTAAATCAACAGTTAGACAACTTGGAGGCATGTAATGCCAGTATCATTATAGCCAAACCTTCAGAGGGAGGTGAGGGACCTAACGTCGCATGGCAAACCATAAAGCCTTTGGAAAACAATACCTTAAGGTGGACTGAGGATTATGGTATCTATGTCTCAAATACAGAGTTAGTTCATGGAGCCAATCTGGATCAATTATCGAGTACTTCTATTCCTGCAGGAAGTGATATGTTATATACAATCAAGCCAAGCGGGGCGATAAGTGGCCCAGCGCCTGGAGGAGCGGAATACTCGTATGCATTATTAAATTCATATGATAAAAAGAGTTATATGACCGTTGGTCTTTTTCAAGATGCAAACGTAAATGGAACGGATATCATTGGGAATGCAACTTCGGCTGTTCCAGTGTTACTAGCCAATACAGCAGTGATGACTCCATATACCACCGTATATATTTGGGTACAATCCCAGGTAGTTAGCAATACAGTTGTAACCACCGTAACTTCTCCAATGACGGAGTTGAAATTTGGAGCAGAGGTGCAAGACATTTCAGTTGTATACGATTCGAATTCTGGTCGATTTATATCGGCAGACTAAAATGGTCCTCAATGACTATGATTTTGCCAAATGACAATTTTGTAAACGGATATAGTCTTAAACATATCGAGGGGTTATTAACCATATAATCCCTCGATAAAATAAACATAAGATCATGACTGCATGTAATGAAAATACGGAATCCAATGTAATTCCAAAGAGAGAGCCAAATGGGTTGCCTTATGGAATACAGCAACAAAATCTTGTTTATAACAGTGATTTCAGATACTTCAGTAACAAAGAAGGAGCAGAATATGGTACTCCGGACGGATGGTTGTACAAAGATGCAGGCTCTGGGGGAAGTATCGGTTTTGATTCTGAAACGAATCAATGTGTGCTAATCAAAAGCGGAGGTGACAGCCTAATGTCTTTTGAGCAGCACCTACAGGAATTTCCGAGGTGGAAAGATCTCTTGCTTGGGCAGCGAATCACGGCTAAAGCCAGATTAAGTTTGAGCACTGATGGTGAAGTTAGTTTCTCGATTTCAGATGGATTCGATACAAATACGGTAACAAAAAACGGGAGCGGAGATTTCGAAATAGAAGCCCAATTGACAATTAATACTGAAGCAACCATCATTTTTATTGCCATTGAAAGTAATGATCCAAACATAGTAATCAGTATCTCACGAGTGTACGCCAATCTTGGCAACATCGCAGTTCCGAACCTTCCCTGTATCGTACAAGGCGTTATAGGAGAACGAAAGCAGTATCTAGCCACCGAAAACCCTCCTGCAGGAGAACTCTCTATCTGTAAAGATTCTGAAGAACTTAGTGAAGAATATACAAGATTAGATTCCGTGATTAATCAAAGATATGGGGTTGGTGACAATGGGAGGTCTCTACTGCCCAACATAAGCGGATATTTTAGTCGAGCTTGGGATAATGGAGCTACTGTAGATCCTAATGCGGAGGAGCGTAAAGCATGGGGTGAAAGCACGGTGACAGGAATCATGTGAGTACACTTGAAGAGGATCGGTTTAAGGAACATGTCCATGGGTTGGACTATTCTGCAGACAAAACCATTCCATCAGGAGACAAGGGTCTAGAGATAGCTATTAACACGGCACTTACCTCGGAAACGGAACCTATTGGTGGAGATGAGACCCGACCTAAAAATATAACCGAGTTATATACCATTAAGTGGGCTTAGTACCACGAGGGGCAATTTATAATTTTTTTTAAATTTAAAAGACATGAGTAAAACAGTTGGAAAAAATAACGATAAAACGCCTGAAGATATTCAGGAATATTGGACGAAAGAAAGACGTGATAAGGCAAAGCCCAAACCACTTCCTGAAGTGCCAGATCAAGAAACGGATGGTGATAGACCATCGCCCAAAAAACCTATAATTACACCTCCTCATACCTCTAAAAATCATAAGAACAGAGATTTGGAGGTGAGTGAAGGTCTGGCGATACTTGTTGCAGATCCTGCTTCTTTTCCATGGCGATGCAATGGAAAACTATACTTTACCTGGAAAGGCGAAGATTGGGTGGGGTCTGCGGGATCTATTCTTCTCGAAGTGTTGTTAACAGCAGGGCACAACAAATATGATGAGGGAGAATGGTCCGATGATTTCATGTACTGGCCAGGTTATCCTGAATATGACAAAGAGCCCAAGTCCTTTGGATGGTCACGTGTCTCTATATTCACCGCTTGGATGGAGGATAGAAATTTTGCCTTCGACTATGCGATGATTCATACCGATGAACCTTTAACGGGTATAGGAAGTATGGGTGTCATACGTAACTTATCTCCAGAAGGCAAAACTTGGACGGCCATAGGATATCCGGCAGAGCCTCCCTATGGCGGAGAGCAAATGTATAAAACAACCGGTAAGTATGTGAGTGGTACATCTATAATAACGATGGACAACAATGATATGACGCGGGGCTCTAGTGGAGGAAATTGGTGGTACAAATTAGGTAAGGATCAAACCTATATAAATGGTGTTCAAAGCCACCGTGGCGCGGAAACTAGTTATGCAAAATCACCCTATATTGATGATGAAGATTATAGTCTTTTACTTTCATGCGTAGCCTTTGACACTTGCCATTAATCAAAGATTGATTCATTTTGTTTAAGAATGCAATAGCCATTCTATTTGTAAGTAAAGAACCAATAAAGGCCTCTCTGGAAACATAGAGGCCTTTATTTTGGAAATACTCCAATTCATACTTTAAGTCTGCTTTTTCGGAGGTGTTGGGTTGATTTTAGTTTCCAAATAACGCTGTGGGTTTTCATGGGCAATCTTAAAAAATAGCTCTTCTCCTAAATAACCACGGAGGTCGTGAAAAAGTGACTTCTCTGTTTTCTTTTGAGTGACCACGTAGTAGTCGGTGCCATATAATATTTTGTCCGCCACTTTTGGATCATTCAGAATGAATTTCAACATAGGAAAAAGGTCTTCATTAAAAAGAATGAAACTGACATCGGTATAAACATTCTCATAGCGAATCATTAAATCATAGATTACCGAAAGCCAACTAGCATTCCACCAGATAGAACGTTTACTGCCGTGGTCCAGTGTGTTTTTTACGCGCTGATAATCTTCTAAAGGCCCGTGATTAATGTTTTTATTGTAATTGTTCCAGCCGTCTGCTTCATATTTATACCACTCCTTACTGCCTCCAAAATGTGCTAAACAAATTTTGAGCTTGCTTAGATCGCATTCATAACCCAAGTGTTCGGATAGCAATTTTGGGTCGAGCAGGCAATGGTAATTTAATGGGTGCGTAAAATTGGTGCTCCACTGGTAATTTTTACTTTGTGGCAATGGAATGGGAACAGGATCTTCCACTCCCGATTTTTTGTATTTCAGAATAGGGTGTTGACTCCATTCCGCTTTTTTCTTTCCGCGATAAAAAACGGTGCCTTCAATGCAATGGGTCATCAACGGAATTTGATGTTCCTGTGCAAAAAGATAGCTATCAATAAGGCTCTTGTCGAAAGGATAATAACCCAACGCAGGATACATTTTTATACCATTAAAATTTCCTTTTTGAAGTTCAGACCGCAATAAATTGGCGTAGTTCTTTTTCCCAGATAGGTCTTTAGTTGCTGCTATTCTTCTCGGGTCTAGGAAAATGAATGGGAGTAATTCTGGATTGGTTCTTTTTACGTTTTTTAACTCCTGCAATTGGTCCAAATACCCTTTAATAGGCTCCCCTGCTTCCATATAATCCATATCCATGGAAAGCACGACTATTTTCGTTCCTTTCGCATAGGTCTTTTCAAGTAAATCGTAAATTTTTGCTTGCGACTTATAATTCAAAGAATACCGTCCTAGGGTGAGAAATCGGTTGGCAATTGTTCTTAATTCTTTACTGAAGAAATGTTCAACCTTAAAAAAATTAATGAGAATATTAAACAACCAATTGAATAAGAAAGTCAATAGTTCATAAACAACGTATAGAATAATGGTCCATTTACAAACTCGAAGGATTCCATACTTGATTTTCTTCAGAATATGTCTAAAGCGTTTGTACTTATAGTTTCCCCTACTGGTAAAGTTCAGATAATACCATTTCACCAGTTTAATAGTGAATATTTTGGATAATATTCTAGGGACAAATGTGCGTCCAAACTCGTTGGGGACGTGATCTATCGTAAAAATATGTGTATGACAGTTGTATATTTCTTTTTCTTTCAATGGTCTAATTTACTAAAGTGTGTACTTACTTTTTAAAGACTGGTGGGTTTCAAGATTATTCTTTTTCCTCTTTTTACTGAAGAATAAGATGAAATGCCACCCCCAATTCCCGGTCGTTTAACAGACCGGGAATTGGCAGATGTCATTGCTAAAGCCACATTGACTTTTGCCTCACAAAATTGTTAGTATTTTGCGCTCTAAGGAATCATAATCCAGTCCTCTTCATTAAAGATAGTTAAAATATGCTCTTCCTTACTCAACATGCCCGCTGTGTTTTGTGCAATCACTTTGAAATGATGGAACAATGGTGCATCCTCTGAATCTAATAACTTTAGGGAGGGTTCTCCTAGTTTAGTATCCAAAAGGGCGAGTTCAACCTCATCGTCATTTGAGTTGAACACATGGATCTCGGTCCAATTTCCTTGATCGTTCATTTTATACACATAATACTTGGCATTGTATGCTGTTTTGGCCCACTTCAACGAAACAGAATCAATTTCTCCATCAACTGGTGCTGTGGACAAGAATTGCAGTTTCGGTGCTTCTGGAGCAACTACCTCCACAATGGCTGAAGCGACTAGCTTCGATGCCTGCGAAGGCGCATATTCTGTTACGATGTTACCATCGACATCCGCGTATTCTACCTCTCTTGAAACGGTCACTCTATAGAATAAACCATCTCCATAGGGGACTTCATTTAGATCTTCAAAGTCATCATAAACCGTCCAAATTGGCTCGTCTAAGAGACCTTCCGCTTCAAGGCTGACTACCTTCGCCACCTGCATGCTTTGTACCGATTGTGCGTCGATCATGTTGTCCGCTCTATACACCGTAAGTTCTTTAATATTTTGAACTTCTGGGAATGCATTCACTTCTAATTGAATTTTTGGCAGTGTACCAAGAGCTTCATTAGCCAGTATGGGTATGATACGTTTTACCTCGGTGGCTTCTGGAGCATTGGTGTTGACCAACTTTATAGGTCCCAAGAATGGGCTAAATGCGCTCATTTTTAATTGCGTACCCAGTTCTTTCACTCCATAGAAATAGAGGTTGTTTGAGGTTCCGTCCAATTTGAAATCGGTGAAGAGTGTCTCGTTAACCGAATCTTCGGGCGTAATACCAATTACCTTGGTCATAGGTGCCATTCTGAAACCAGTGTCCTCTGGTGGAGGAATTGCTTTCGGATCGAAGGGAGTTATAATTGCTCCGTTTCTATCTCTAACCACCTGTTTTTGATCCACTACTTTATAATCTTTTCCGTTCAGGTATTTATATAAAATAGGCATTTCGGTAAGGGGTACAAACGCACTGTAAATAGCTCCTCTCACGAAGTTAAAAATTCGTACGTCTCCAACGGGTATGGTTCCTGGGTCACCATCAATAGGATCGTGATCTAAATTAGCCAACACCGCATTGGCCCAGTCGAAAAAGGCTTGTTTGTCCGGATTAGGGAACTTGTAACCCCCTGAAGGTGGAAATTCGGTGTAATCTCCGCCTTCTAAGGTCGTGAAATCGATAAAGTTCTCCCAGCGATCCGTTACCCATTCTTCATTATTACCACCAAGTTCCTTCAATTCACTTCGAATTTCTAAGATGGTGGGTTTTTCATAAAGAGCATTTAGAAGTGCTTCATCATTAGATCGATAAAACAATACACCATGGGGTTTGTGCTGATACTCCGTGGTAATCGTGTACGTAGATCTTCCGAAGAAATCGGGTCGTGTTGCATACAAAGGCCCTTGCGGTAATCTAGGCGGCAGAGGCTCAATGATTTCCTGAGCGTACATAACGTTAGGAACGCTCACTTTCGAATAACAATCCATAGTTACTGGGTCACAGCCTCCGTTAGGGTCGTGACTTCTAAATCCAAAGATCGAGTACCGTATGTCTTCTCCTTCAGCGGGAAGAATATTAGGCTCATCAATTCCGAAGGAAGTGTCTTTATACAAATACACTTTATAGCCCGGATAGAAATTTACTTCCATGGTTTCGTCTACTGGTATGGCATCATACAGAGGATCATCGGGATTAAACCCAGGATCTTGTGCATAGATTACCAAGTCGTTTTCTTCGGTATCCGCTGGGTACTTGATATTTTCAATTTTCAATACTGAAAGTACTTTTCGTGTATCGCTGGGAACACTACCAGAGGTTGCTCCTTGCGTAAAGATGCGAACAGATCCTCTAAACCACTCGGCGGAAACACCATTTTCTACGTACTGCGAATGTTGTTCCAGCACATAATTATCAAATTCAATTTTATACATTCCTCCAAAGAGTCCATCCGATTCCAGAACTTTCGTAATGTGTGCATCTTCCCAAATACCTCTGGACTTTTCCACATGTCTTTCTACGTCTCCATCGTCGTTTACATATTCAATTACTTCTCTGCGTATGTCCCAGCTGTCTCCTACGGTTACTTTTAAACCAAGAGGGTTAGGACTGCCCCAACTGTCTGGGCTTTGCATATTTTCGATAGCCATAAAGAGACCGTCGGGTGTTAAAATAGGAGGCTCCAGTTCTCCGTTGGTAGTATCTGAAGGCATACCTCCAGCTAGGATAGAATCACTTATTTCCTTCTTATAAACTGTAAAAATTGGTCCTTCTGAAGCTTGTACTACCCCATGGATAACGTACTTATTTTCTCCTGAAACAAATACACCGCCCACAAAATTATCCTCAGTACCTGGTTCTATATAGGGTACCAATTCGGATCCGTTGCTAGCGATTACGTAGGTTCCTGTGGTTATAACAGAAAGTGCATCCTCTAGAGGATCGTTTGTTACTCCTAGTGCTTTTCCAGTAACGTTATTCGGGATTTCATTACGGAAGAACGTTTCAATTTTCTCTGCAAAAATTTCGGCCGAATCTGGGTATAATATACTAGCGTCTTCTACTAAAGTTATAAGTTCCAAGTTGCTCACGGTAGAATCTCCTTGAATTCTGTAATCCTTTAACTCCTGTGTGGAGTGATAGTTATAAGACAATCGAATCAGGGTTTTATCGGTATCCGTAATAGCGTCTAAGCGATTTTGTTCTTCGGCAGAAGTAAGCAATAGAGGTGCTTCTTGTCGAATAAGCAAAGCATTTGTCGCAGAAGGCGGCTTCAATGGATTGGCCGGCTTCAATACGGTTTCTATGGCCATCTCAATTTCGCTCGTGACAGCTCTTGAAAACCAGTTAATACCATAAGCCTTGTAAGTGTGTAATCCCGAAACTGTTTGGCGGTGTATGAAATAGGGAGACTGAGGCTCCGGAATCATTAAAAACCGAGTTTCAAAATGTGAATCTTCACCTGCAGGTACAGCATTGTCATAAGCCGGGTCGTTGGACAACTCTGGTTTTTGCCAATCTTCAGTATTGATCTTATATTCTAAACCTCCAAAAACAGGAGTAGTAATAGAACTTAGGTTGAACTTGTTACTTGTGACAAAGAACGGTGTATTAGTGTCGTTATCTGGCAGTTCTTCAGAATACAAGGTAATATATCTGGCTAAGCCGTCGTAGGTATATCCACCTTCATCAGTAATTGGAGAACCTTCTCCATCACTTCCACCTATAAATAATCCTGCTACCAACTCATCCAGATTTACGGGAACCGGCAAGCGGTGGTCGCTGTTAGTGGTCGGTAAACTCATATAAAGGTGGTGTACATCCCTAACTCCTTGACCATCTTCTAAATCGGCTGTAGTAAAATACTCGGCTATATAGATGTAATTGGAAGTAGGGGTAACTTTTAGGATTTCCTTTCCTTTTTTTGTTTCAACAGTAAGGGTAAGCACTCCCTCAACATCCAAAATACCCAGTCCTAGTAATCTGGCGACATGATAATCGCTAGCAGCTAAGCTTAACAAATCGAGATTAGAAATTGTTACGTAGTCGTTGGGGTCTGAAGGATCATTTCCTAGCGGGATATCTTCAAGAGCGGTAGGATTAGACACGTTATCACTCAACGCGATATATTTTTCTATCACTTCTTTTATATTTCTATCGCCAGGATCGGATGGGCCGTCCCATTTCTCTTCGTAGTTAGCAATGTTTACGAATGCGTCGTCATTGAATCGTTGCCATTTTCCATGGACATCACCGGGTGTTGGTTCTAGTTGGGCCAAGGCGGTAGGAGTATCCAAAGAAAGTGCATAACTTCCCATCTCATCCCAACCAGTAGTTTCGTTGACTTCGTTGATAATCTCTGTGTAAAACTCGAAGTCGATCGAGCCAATCCCCATATTGAAGATTTCACCTCTAATGGACCGTCCATTTTCACAAGTTAATTCCAACGGCACATTAAGTTCTGTACCTTCCAAGAATCTTCTGTTAGAGACTGTTTTATTGGCCGTAATATCATTGGTCTCTACCGAAAGAGTCTCCACTTTAAAGTAGGGCTCCTCGGCTCCACCAACTACAGCTTGGAAATTGCAAGTAACTAAGAAGAACAATTCTGTTAAATTTTCTATTTCGATTAATTCCTTGCCATATGCACCTAAAAATTGAGTTGGATTGGTGGAAGGGTTTATGGTTAAAAGTACTTGATCGTATTGAGCGTTATTTTCAAAACGAACATAGAAATCGTACCCATCTATTCTGTAGATCCACAAATAATTGGAATGATCGATCACATCAGGAGCATCGGATAAAAAATTGAGACTCACTACTTTTTTAATGTAAGGAGCTCTGTATATTTTCACAAAATCATTGGGTTTGTTAAAGTTCACATTACTTCCTGCATAGTTTCCTTTTGGGAGATGTTTTTCACCCAAAGCTGCTCTAAACGCCCACCGTAAATGCCTTCCTTCTGTACTTTCTGAACCGTCCGAACCGGCAGATTGAAGGTATAAATGCGGTGATTGTAAGGATGTATCGTCAGTAATAGTGACGGTTGTCCCCGCAGCCTCCCAGCTAACCGTTGCCTCGTTTGGACTATAGGCCGAACTGTCTACGGTAAATTGAAGTAAGGAGGTGTCATCGACGTTTGAAGAGAACAGTTGCGTTACAAATTTCCCTGTACCATCAGCGTTTCCTGAATCAACAGGCATGGTTCCTGCCGAAAAATCAATATCTACAAGATAGGGCCCTCCAGAGGTAATGGGAAGACCGCTTTCGTCATTCAATTGCACAGTTACTTCCGAAACATCTCCGCCTACTTCAATATTTGTTGGAACCGCAGTTATTGTACTCTGCTGTAGGTCTACCACGGGATCGGTAAAGTCGCATACGTCTATAGGCGAGATGGTAACATTATTGGTACTATAGGAACGACTAAGAGTCAAAATGGTGGCCGACGAATTGGTTCTGGTCCCCTGTGAAACAGGTCGTGATGAAGGAGTGATAGACAATGTCTTGGGAACAGTAAGACAAGTTTCCAACAAATCGTTAGAAAGAATGACACACCCTTGAAACGTTTTTAAAAGGCACAGGAACTCGTCGTTTACAACGTCCTCTAAATAAAGCTTGGGTCTTAAGTTAAGTGGAACTTTTGTTGAAAGCTCTGTATTAAATCTTTTAGCCCAGATTACGTTGAGGTCCAGATCAAGCTTTAAAACGCTGGACGAATACTTTTGCTCTTCTACTGTAAGGATACTATCTGAAAGAGATAAATATAGATAATCTCCATCAAGGATTAACTTTTGACCAATGTTCACATCAATGTCAAATATTTTTTGTGCACTTACGGTGTTAAGAGAACCAATAGTATCGGTATTGAATTTCATGAGATAGACATCTGCATTGTTAATCAATCCAACCGCTACAAAATCCCGATCATTTATAAATTCAGCCGCTTTAATATGATTCATTGTTACTGGCGAATAGGACAAAATATTGAACGAGTTATCCATTACATATATCCTGAGAGCCTGCATATATACAATACGGTCCCCCGAAGGGTTGATGGCAAGTTCCGTAAAGTACGGTGTCTGCATATTGATAGATTCTGAAACAAATCCACCTCCAAAAGAGATTCTATGCAGGTAGCACTCATTGGCGGTTTCATTTCTATTGATAAATATGAAATCCTGTTGGTTCATTCGAACTATCGAGGCGTATTCAGTACTCCCCGTAAGCCTGTGATTGGGGAAGGACTTGTTCCACATTACAGAACCGTCGTCTGCCGATAATCGGCAGACAAAACTTTCGGCAAAACTGCTACCAAATCCTCCACTTACAATTACAGCCTCGTTGGATGAGAGAACCGTTTCCTGAACCACCAAAACGTGTCTAAAGGAGGTGATGGCACTATTGAAATTGTAAGTTTTGAAAAATATGATATTTCCCTGTAAGTCCATCTTACAGAACATTCCGCTACTATTGGTAGGGCTTGTACTGTATGTCCCTACAGCATATAGAAAACCATTGTGTTCTGTAATACTGTTAAAATATGTGTCGTCAAAAAAATTCTTGAAAAAAGCCATTTGTCTTTAAGTTTATTCGTTAATAATTATATCTCCTGCCGTAACTTCTTCCATTTCATATCCAACTTCTAGCGGAATTAGGTGGGTGAATTTAAAGTGCATTTTTGGTGCGGTAATATTGCCACTTCCTCTCATCGCAATTGCTTGCGAATAGTCTTTGCTGTGCAATAATCTATATGATCCATGCGGATTACCATTGGCAAATGTTACTTGGATGGTATCCTGAGCGTCTTCTAATGGAATACTCGGGATATTGAATGGTTCCGGATTCCGAATTAGAATAGCAAGAACATTACCGGTAGTAGTGTTTACTATTTTATGAAACTCTGTGCGTATAGGTGGATCCAATGGAACCATTCCTAAAACACCTTCGGTTACACGGTCAAACAAATGCTGGTATTGATTCTCCAAGGGATAATCTCCAATTTGATCTTCAGGGTTTGCAATGATATCGAACGCTTTAGAAATGGTTGCGCTGTCAACAGTCACCGGAATTTCAAATACAGCTTGTAGTGGATCCAAAGAAGGTACTTCTTCAAATAAATAACTCTTCACCTGTGCTTCAAAACTGGCATACCTAGAGGTTTGGAATACGAATTCGTGAACGAGTTCGCTTACAACATTCTCAGGGCTAAGTTCGAAAGCGTTATACAACAATGCGGTGTATAATTTTCTCGGTTTCAAATTGGTAAGCACCATGTTTATGTGAGAGCTTGCCGGTTTAATTTGATCTCCCAATTCAATATTACAAGGAATGTCGCCATTCTCAATCATATTAATAAGTGCCTGAATATGTGGAGGTAATAAAGGATCATGATCTCCATCCCATCCCGACCCAGGGTCATCAGTATCAACAAGAGGCACCGTTTCCTCATGGAATTCCTCAGGTAGAGGATAAGGAATGATAACGTCTGTTACTGGGTCCTTTATAGCAATGTGTAACGCTCCTTCTATTGGCGGCATTTCATTGTACTCGTGCCATGCATTAAGCATATGATAAGCCAATGGTCTTTGGAAAAAGAGCGATATTTTGAATTGTCCATTTTCGTAGAACGCGGGCTTGGCCTTCAATATATTTCCTGCTGCATTAGGGAACGATTTATTGTAGTCTAAATAGGAACGCAAAGAGGTTAACGGAAATTCATCTGCCGTCGCTCCAGCTGGGATATAATCAACTTCTGGATTTTTATGGTAGTGCCCAAGAGGCCCAACCGTTTTAAAGCCATAGTAGTAGTCAAATTCACCTGGATTACTATCACCATTATCTACTTCATCTTTCAAAGAATATTTAATGTAATACGAGGTATTGGGTCTCCAAATGGGTTGTACCGTTTTTTGCAAACCATCAATCATGTCCTGATACTCTTCTTGTATAGCTTCAGAGCCAGGAATAGTTTCATTCCATTCATGGTTTTCCAAGGTAAGCCAGCAAACCTCTTGAAGCGAAGTGTCGCATTTCAACTTCTCGTCATCACAATCGCAATCTCCTAGAAATTTGATATACTCCACCACTTCCCATGCACATTCTCTAAACTCGTAATAGATCTCGATAATGGCAGTGTCACTAATGCCTCCTGGATTGTTTAATAAATAATCCAGATCCTTCAGTTTTTGAGCGAATACAGCATAGACGAAATCCATCTGATTGATCAGATCGTATTCCGGATGAGCCTTATGGAAATCCAAGATTAATTGATGGAATTGATGGAAGCATCTCAGCAAAGCTCTCAACTGTTCTACACTCTGTACGGGATAAATAAAGCACTCCTCAAATAAGGCAAGTAAAGCCTCGTAAAGTAGGCATAACTTGGGGTCGGGATCACATGATCCGTTTGTCCCCTTCCCTTTGCTTTCTTTGGAACAAGCTCTTGCCTTCTCTAACTCCAATTTGGCCAATAATTCGGCATACAGCTTGGAGTCTGAGGGTTCAGAAATAGTCACTTCCCCATTATGTTTTTGATAAGTAGCCTCAAACAACTCTGCTATTTGTTCGGTTAATTGCATGATAGTTTGAGTACTTGGATCCTCAGGATTGATAATTACTTTTGAAATTGGATTATCCCCATTTTCATAAGTTTGCATGAGATCGAGTTGCGCAGCCGTTTTATAGGTTTGATGTACCAAAACATATTCTACAACGCTGGTAAGGTCATTAATAACTGCTTCGTAGTACCCAATAGTTAGACCTTCTGCATCGGTGGTTAATTTTAGTTGAACCTTAAATGAAGGCTCTGGCAAAATAATTTCCATGGCATTGAAGTTGCTGAACCCAAGTGATTTGGCAAATTCAAATACATTCTCGTTATCTCTCACCTCCATATAATCGTTTTCTATGACAACGATGTTTCCATCAATAATCTCGAAACCTGAAAGGTTTGATAGCGTAAAATATGCCCCGTTAATAAAATGCCCAATATATTGGGTAGGCGGGTAATACTTTGTCCCTAGTGCCTTGTTGAGCACATTAGAGCAGTCCTCTTTAATAATTTCTTCGGAACAAAATAATGTGGACGGTGTAATTCCGTATAGCTCTGGAATCACCCAACCTGGTTCCCCTGCCTCCATATAGGTAAATGGAGTGGTAGCCATTATTCGAATGGTATCGTATTGCTTTCCTTTGAGTTGCCAATAACCAATTCGAAGGTGGGCCACATCGGGTCTATCTGCTTCGGCCACTACCGCTTCAAAGGGGTGATAGTTTACCCATGCACTACCATTCCAAGCTTTAATTTCAATGTTTTCTATCGAATATCGATGTTTAACCTGGCGTAAAGTATGCCCTCCACGAACCGTTTTTTGGGGTGGAATAAGGTCTACATGGTTCTCAGGTGGGAAAGTATATCCTCCTAACATTCCTGAGCCAGTTACGGCAGAAGGGATGAGCCCTTTTTCCGTCTTAAATTCGATATAGGTATCCAATGGGATGACCTTTTTAATTTGACCCACAGTAGGGACATTATTGAACGAATTCAATTCGAAAAGCTCGTTGGTAAGCATATGGATTCCTTTCACCAATTCGTCTTCTCTATTCGCTGGAAGAGGTGGCACGGGTGTACGATCTACAGTTTTATTCTTCTCCCATTTTAGTTTTATCGTAAAACTTTTACAAATACTACCAATAAATATCTTTATACAAGCCCTAAAGTCTACTTCAGCATAAATTAAGAACGGTTTGGACGCTTCCGCAGAGAAAATGGCCTCCAGAGATAGCGTGATGCTAATAATCCAGACGTCTACATCGATACCACCACCAGCGGCAATATATCCGCCAATCTGTGGGCGTTCAAAACTGATATAGCCTCCAACCTCTAGGTAGGCCCAAATATGTACTTTGAACGGACCAAAACGTTTGCGCAGATCGAAATCGATTCTGGCACCAGCCTCAATTCCTTGGGCCGACAACATTAAATACGCTTGAGATCTTAAATTGAGCAAGCTTTTAAACAAGGTTGCAGTAATAGGGTTGTCTCGTGTTCCGAAATTGACATACCAAGCCGAAGAATTATTGAAGAAGAACCCAGCTTGTACTTCAGCATAAATATCTAAAATCCAACCGTTCGTTTTTTGTAATTGGTAATCCGCTCCAAAACCAAATTCAATACTGTCCGCTGTGATGGCGACAAAAGCAAAGAAAGGAGGTTCGGTGTGATCGAGCATGCCCAATCGCTTGCCCAATACATTGGCGCGACCGTCTAAAATGAATACCTGTGGCAGTGAAAGGATGGCCATAAGGCGAGTGGAAAAGAGGTTTCCGTCGTCAAAAATGGTTCCTAATACCGTTCCTGCTCCAATAGAAAAGGCATTGGTATAGCCTAATTCTTCAAATCGATCTGGTCCTACAAACTTTTCATAGTTCACACCTCTTTCTGGGTAGACGAAATAGTCATACCATCGGTCTTCGGGTTCCAGTCCAACGGCGGCTTTGTCGGCCACATATTGATAGCCTAAGAGTCCTCCAAAGCCATAGAACCCAAGTCCTGTTGCTCCCAAAGGAATGGGGGTAGGAATGTCGAAGCCTGCCTCAATAATGAAAGCGGGATGTCTAGGTTGCAGACGCATATAAGCGGCTCCTGCGATTCTTGCTTTAGGTAACTTTACACCGATCTCTCCACGGAATTCCTGAGTTTCTCCAGGTTCTGGGATAGAAAGCAATCCGTGAATAATAGCTAAAGCAGTTTCTGGGCTTGCTGTTCCCGGAATAATGAGATCCACCTCTATGGTTTGGATTCGAATGAACGAATCACCACCGCTATATTTTGGGGTGCCATCTTCATTAAGTTCGTCATTATCTGTGGTGTAATAGTATTTAATTCCTTCGCCACGAGCGTCAATTCCAAGCGGGTCTAAACTTATGGCACCATCGAAGCCCCAATAGTTGTATTTCCGCATATCGCCACCAAATTCTTGTTGGGACGATCCATAGTGAATTCCAGTGACGGCAACCTCTATGGGTCCTAGGTCTAAAGAAATATTGGTAGGGATAAATCCGTTCCCACCTACAATTTCAATGCTTCCATTATCGTATACGCGCAGTCTTGGGATCTCAATAATTTGATCACCAATGATTTTTTGCATGGTTTCATTTTCAAACCATATCTGACAGGCAGTTCCTATATAAAAATTGTCGTCTTCTCTTCCTAATTCAACAGAAAGAAAATTGAAGGTGACAAAATCGAATAAGGTGAATGGAATGCCCTCCGGCTCTGAGGCGGTAAGATTGAAATCCCCAGTTTCATTAATATGTCCATTGATCTCTATTTGTGCCGGCTGATCTGTGGAATCTTTTAGCTTCGGAATGGTCAAAAGGCCAACAATATTGGATTCAGTAATTGTGTTTTGGCGAAAAACTAGATCGAAATGATTAAATCCTAATACCCAACTTCCAATATTTAGGTTGAGGTAATCATCGCCTGTGGTCGGTAAGCCTCCAACGGTTTCTAACGCTATGGTTCCAGATATTCCACCGGTCCCGATGAGCAGATTTCGACCCGCAATTTGCAGGGTAGTATTGTCTACATTATTAAACCATTTTTTCGGTAAGACAATGGCGGTATAGTCCGTATAAACTCCCATGAACTCTGGGGGACGACCGTCTAGATCTGCCTCGATGAAATTTTTCGTTTCGCTGAGGTCTATCTTCAAGTTTTGAATGTCGATAATAAGGCCTGTATTTGCAATTTGAGCGGGAACATTAGTGTTCAACACCAGCTCCATATTATAGCCCAGCCCTTCTTCCGTATCTGCTTGAAAATTGGCTTCTCCAAAGGTCAAGAGAACTTTCGGGTACCCTTCGTCACCTACTTCGGGTATCACCTCAAAGGGTTCACCCGTGTCGGTAGGGTCGTATGGATTAACACCCAACTCATCGTAGACAGGTTGTACCAGGTTTCTAGGGAATTCGAGCCCTGCAGATAATTCGAGGGTTGCTCTTATTTTAGGAAAGATGATATCTTTGATATAATCGTCCAGATCGTCTGGGACAAATGCTCTTAGGAAATCGTCCAATTTTTCCTTTTGAGAGCTAGTATCACCTATAGCAATGTACATCAATAGGATAGCGGTATAGGCGCTTACACCTGCTTGTTCATGAAGGGCGAGCACCAATTCTTCTAGCTCAGTAGCTGGATCGGTTGGTGCTGTGATGGATGTTCCGTAGAAAGCATTGACATCGGAAACAAATTGTTCGATCCTTGTATTGGAACCACCCGTCGGAACCACAAATCTTTTCAACGCAAAGTCAACGACATCTTCTTCTTCAATTTCGAAAATATCTGCTGTTAAGCGGAACAAATCTTCAATGGAAAATGAAAAATTATCCATGTTAAAGTAGCGTTTGTATGCCAGAACTTTCCATTCCCAAAAAACTGTTATAGGGAAAGAGGAAATGGTGAAATCTACCTGATCTGGGTTTAGGACTAGAAAGATTCCTGTCCCAGGTAATTCAAGCGCCAATTTTTTGGTGCTGATAACATCCAGACTGTAGAAGGCCGAATCGCCTTTAAGGCTTTTCGTACTCTGAAGATTTTTATAGTAAATTTTCCCAAATAATTCTTGTACTCCATCTTTAATGAAACCCAGAATCTCTGGTAAGTCCTCAACCCGAACCACGTCGGATAAAGGTGGATAATATTTGTTAACTGCCATGATACTTAATTTTTTAAATTCTCAATTTTTTGTAATAATTCTGGGAGCGTATTAGTTGTTTGACTGAATAATTCCTTCATACAATATTTCCCCCGTTTTTCCGCCAACGATCAATCTGGTTTGACTGTAATCTTTTGGGTCAAGACGATATTGAATGTCCCAAAATGGAGCGTGATTCGAAAATTCGGCATCATACTTTCCGTCAACAATGTATTTCTCAAAGATTGCTTTAAGTTGTTCTTCACCCATTTTGTAAATGCCTGTGGCGCAATCATTCAGATTTATCTTCTTTTTCTCAAGAAGGATCTTTTCTAATTCTTCAATAGACATGTCATACCCCTTATCAAATTCCATTGTATTGATTATGAGTCCTTTGGAGTCGTATAAATACCCCGTACCAATGCCGAATGCAAACCCTGGCCTTCCCATTCTTCCATTAGGGAATTTCTTTATACGTCCTATATAGGTTGTTGCGATACTTATTAGGTTTCCCTCGATATCGAATTGTAATGTCTCCTGAGTGGGTTTTTCTGGGTTAGAAATCACCTTTGAATAACCACTTTTCTTATTTCCTGTTATTCTGATGACCTCACCACTTTTTTTATTTTCCTCGACATAACCAAAGTGAAATTTTGAGTCGCCCCAACCTTCCGAAAAACTTTTGTCTATGTATAATTCCTTGGTTTCTATTTTTTCTATTTTTTCAAAGTCTTTTATATTTAATCGCTCCATGACGTGACCTGTTTTTTTGTTTATATATTGTGTTATAAGATGGGAGCTACATTGCGTAGAACAAATTGCTAGTACCATCAAGTAAATTGTTTTTATTCGTCTATTTTTCATATTCCGTGTGCCGATTTTTCTTGTAAATGTCATCTTGGTAGACTGACATGCTTATACGTTTAGGCGGACTACCCGTGCCAACGTAGTCCATGATATTATCTGTTTTGAATTGTTTAAATGTGAATGGGTTTCTGGAATCGAACGTGTGATGCACTCCTAATGCATGCATGAGCTCATGTGCGGAGGTGGATTTAACTGTACCCATAGCGCCAATACCGTTCTTCATAACCAAGGTTAATCCTGTGGTGAATAGTCCCACACCGTTAACCTGACCTCCAGGAACTGGATTGTCCAATCCAATATAAAAGATAATCAGATGGTCAGCATAATCGGCCGCATAGGTGGCATTCTCAAATAAGAAACTCTTGAGATCATAATGAATTCCATTTCTACCCGCTGAAATGGCATTTCCGCTAAGATCTGTGGCGATGGTAATCGGATCGTGTTCGAAATTGAAAATACCTGTGGTTGGATCTATGTATTTGTTGTTAAAAACCATCGTGCTCGTAGGAGTTACATCTAAAGAAAGATCGGGATTTGGGCTTAGTTGAGGCCCCAATTTGTCCAACTGAATAATATCTACCAGCGATTGATTAAAAAACGGTATAATCAAGTCTTCAATTTCTTCTTCAATGGTCGAGTTTGGAAAATCAATTCCATTTTCAGTTACCCCATCAGTGGTAATGCTATCTGTTTTGAGGTTTACCATGAGTAGTTTTACTTCTTTCCGCAAAGATTTTACATTCGCTGTGACAATGAGTTCTCCTGAAAGGAGCTCAACCCCACCTTCCGTAGCTAATACCTGTATTTTTTTATCCTCGGGGAATTCCTTCAAGGCTTTGATTCTGAATTGAACCTCTCGTGTTCCGACCATTTTATCGATAATCTCTAGGCAAGAATATTTTGTGGGATCGACAGCGTCAGTAATAAACATGGTCGGACTTCCAGAGCCTCCTGCGGGGGGGATAGAGTCTATTTCAAAATGCTCGGTCTCAAATCGTAGTTTTAGCCCTGTAGGAGCAACATCCAACTGTAATTTAAGGTCGAAAAAGCTTGATGTAATACACTTCGGTTCGCCGTTAGAGGTTAGTTTTGGAAAAGCCGTGGCTACTCCTGTAGTATCCAGAGAAGGATAAAGGGTGATTACCGATGAATTGTACAGCGAGAAATCTTTCAGACCTGAATAACTAGTTTCCGGTTTTGCATAGGACGGAAACAAAGTTTGGAAAGCCTGCCATTCTATTTCTTCTTTATCAAAACTGTCAAACATTTCGGGTCCTTCTTCTGCTTTTTTACGAGGGGACGAACTATAATAGTGCCCCAATAGCTTATGGTACATGGCGCTAGAAGTATCACCAAGAATACCAGAGTCATCAATTCTTGGCCAATCGAAACCAATTTCGCCATGCCAACTGGTAACCGGTCGGAAGCGGGCTGAGGTTCGGGCGAGTGTACTAAACTTGTCCTGATACTCACTAAACTCTTTAGAGAAAAAGTAAAAGCCATCAATCGTATATACCTCAACTTCATTGGCACTGGACGGGTTCGTGACTTGTAAATTCCCCGCACTATCTTCATACTCGAGTCCTAATTTAAATTTGCGATACCCTTCATTGGCCGAATCTTCTTCCAAATGAAAGAAAATAGTAGTGGCATCTGTAGGGATATGAGGTGTTGAGGGCAGAGGTACAGGGACAGTTACACTATCGTACATTAGTTTATTATACTCTTCTTCCAGAATCCCTAATTGAAAAATACCCTGTTTCAAGAGATGATTTTTTGCGTGCGCCAGAGATAACGTATCGATTACCGTAGAACCATCCTTTATCTGGCCTTTGTATACTTTAAAATTGGAATCATTGAATAGTTCCAACTCATAGTTGTCTTTAAAATTTTCTTTAAAAGATGCCGATGGAGTATTGCGAATGATCTTGGTGTTTTTTGATAGTAAGTCAACATTTTCTGAAATGTATAACCTTCTTTCCTTGGCGTTGGATGCGCTATTTACACCGACGTCGAATACCACTTTTGTATTTACAACGGCGCTTTTGAATTTATTGATGGCATCGAAGTTTATGAGTCTTGTTTTTGAATACGAAGCCCATACGCCAAAGTCATCACCAACGTCGTCCGGAACTACCAGACTGTTTTTAATGTTAACCAATCCGAAAAGGTCTTTGTAATAGGGTATGAGTGGCATATCTTCATTCCCCAAATGAGTTAATAGAAACATATTGGAAATAGCCACTTTAGTGGATCCAGGGCCGTCTGCATTCTGAATCAATTGAAAGAGGCCGGTAGTTGTTGAGGTAGCGTTATATTGGTTTAAGCGATCCCTGTGTGCACCGGTGTCGTAAACTCTATTTGAAGACTTGACATAAGTCACTCTATGACGGTCCACGTTTTCAACATCACTATTGGTAATATTTTTAAGGACCACGGACAATTTGTCGATAGCCGAGCTTGAAGGCTGACTGAATTCTTTTATAAGAATGGGCCACCCATTACCGTCGTCGTAAGGTTGATAATTAACAGGACTAGGGCTTATTTCGAAATGAATGTTGTTAGCTTCGTAATTCCCAAAGAAATTGTACGATCTCGTGCGCTCTCCCTGAATATATAGATATAGTTTATGTTTGGTTTGGTATTTACTTACAATGGGGTAAATATCTGCAAGAGCAGTCTTTGGTGTAGCGTCTCCATTAAAAAAGAGTTCTCCGCTTTCTATATGAGAACCCCAAAATGCGGCTGGGTCAATGAATTGGTGAATGTGTTCTTTATATCGTTTTTGTTTAACCGCCCCAACAACCGTTGACAGGTCAAAAACATGCTCCTTTTTTCTGGCGAAATCCATATTCAACCTAAAAAGCTCCTCTTCATATTCCAACACATAATCTCCATAATCTAATACAATGTCGAGACCTATTTCTCCGGAAAATTTCCCGATGGATTCACCTTTAAAACACTTCGGAATATCATAGAGATTGAAGTCTAATGAGGCGGAGCCTAAAAAGACCTCATCCATCAATTCGGTTCCTGGCTGATTGGTCTCGTCGTATCCAATAAATGAAGCCGGTAATGAAGGAGGTAATGGCTGGTCCAATGCTTCATGTAAACTGATGTGAGCTGCCCAAATTCTTTGAATGAACTCAGGAGAATCGGAAGTTTGACTAGCAATGTTCAAGCCGTTAAGTAAACTTGCTTTATCAACTCCGCGATAAATGAAGTATTTAATTTTAAATGGGGCATAACTAGCAGAAGGTTTAAGAATGAGGTTTACTTTATCACTTTCTCCAGTTAAAGGTTGTATTAATAATTGCCCATCACAAATAGCGAATACCTGTGATTCGGCAGAAGTTCGGATGACCGATGTAGTTCTAAATTTGTTCGCTTCATCTCCCGTAACTGGGCCGTAACTGTCGGTCGCAACATGAGCGGAATCGGCATCTGTGATAAGCGCTTGATCAGCGTAAAAATGTGAACTTGGGTTGTAAGGAATCTTTGACATTGTTTTTAAATCTTTAATTAAAAAATAAATTTGTGCCGTTAAAAAATGACATAAACGGTCTGGGCGCTAAGTGCAAAAACGCACCAAACACTTGTACAATGGAGTGCCTCAAATGATGAGGAACATCCTTTTTAGGTTGGGATGTAAATAATTTGAAAGTTTTAGCCGAAACGAAAACTTCAGAGGGAGATAATTGTCAAACAAAGAAGTAAACCTTCGTCTGATTAAGAACGTAATTCAATTGTGAGGGAGATTTGTAAAATTTCAAACAAAATGGGAGTTTCTGCTTGCTTATATAAAGAACGTAATAAAACTCAACTTGTTGTCTACAAAGGGATGCAAACTTTTGTTAAAATATCATTACCCGCTTTTAACTCATTTAAAATAACAGCTGTTCTTCTATAATTATGGTAATCCCGATAAGCTTTTACCAATGCTCATTTTTGAACAGATCACATGATGTATACAGCTACAATGAGCTGTATTGTGAAGACAAATATACCACCTACGTTTGGAACTACAATGGAATAATTCCAATAAATAGGAATAATTCCATATTTAATAAGAAACCGTGTAATAGAGAGTGCCTTGAAATACTAATTTTGCCAGACTACGTTTAAAAAAATTCTCGGCACTTTATCTCCTTATCGTGGATCGCAGAGACGTTTACTATATACGCGTGAGCCTATCCACTTGCTTCAGTACATCTGGAATTCGAAATGCACCGTGCATGGCGGCGACCTTTGCTGCTGCGTCGCTCAAGTTGGTTCCAATACTGGAAACATATAACGGATTTTTACTAGTCCCTCGGAAAACCGGTTGACATACTTTCTCATTCCCTTTAAAGGATCTCTTTGCAACTCCAATGATTGGAATTTTTTGATCCAGGGCCTCCCATAGATAACCACAAAGACCGTACTTTTTATTATTATCGATATATACGTGTCCGTCAGCAATGATGGCTTCTGTGTTGGATGGGTCCAATGTTTGAAGCAAATGCAAAATACAAGGTAACTCTCTTTTGCAAATGTTGTTTCAAAAAAAAAGACCGCTATAAAAACGGTCTTTTTGAATTTGTTTATATTCTTGCTTGGGACAAACACCCATCTTTGAAAATGGCTAGCACGAGGAAAATAATCAGTCCATATTTCTAACCCGCTCGATACACATAATAATCGTCATTTACAATGAGTTTAAAACTATTGGCTGTGATTTCTAGTTGTGAAATTGCGCTGTCTTCAACGGTATAGATCGTTGGGCTTCCCAAAGGATTTTTAGTAAAGGTTTTACCCTCTAATACTCTTTCTATGGGCGTTTCCAAATCGTGATCTTCCTTAAAGTTCAAGGTTATCTCAGAAGAATATTCGAACCCTTCTTGGGTTATTTTTTCCTTGTTCGTATAGGCAACTATATCGCTTCGAAGCATATAATCTTCCCCGTATGTTGATACTCCATTTTCATCAGCAACGACATCCGTTTTTAAAATTTTCATATTTAAAAAACTTGAAGTCCAGTAATCACGAGGATACTTGTCCCTATACCCAATTACCATAAGTTCGATAATTTTCGGGATGGTCTCATTTTTCATAAAGTCATAAACCTTCATTTTTTCTGCCCTCCATTTTTCATCAAAGGGATCTGGAGCATCTAATATGGGCCCTCCTCTATCTTCCCATAAAAAGCCTAGTTTTATATCTGTTATTTCCATATTTTAAAAGTTATTCTGTATTATCTTCCATCATATCCCAGAATTTCCTTGAATAAATATAAGCCTCTTTTACAAATGTTGTTTCAAAAAAAAGACCGCTTTAAAAACGGTCTTTTTGAGTTTGTTTATATTTATGCTTGGGACAAACACCTATCCTTGAAAATGACTAGTGCGAGGAAAATGACCAGTCAATATTTCTAATTCCCTCGAAACACATAATAATCGTCATTTACAATAAGTTTAAAGCTGCTGGCCGTGATTTCTATTTGTGAAATTGCGCTGTCTTCAACACTATAGATGGTTGGGCTTCCCAAAGGATTTTTAGTAAAGTTCTTGCCTTCTAAAGCTCTTTCTATGGGTGTTTCCAAGTCGTGCTCTTCCTTAAAAGCCAAGGTTATTTCAGAAGAATAATCGAATCCTTCTTTAGTTATTTTTTCCCTGTTTATATAAGCAATTATATCGCTTCGAAGCATATAGTCTTTCCCGTATGTTTTCGCTCCATTTTCATCAGCAACGACATCCGTTTTTAAAATTTTCATATTTAAAAAATTTGATGACCAGTAATTACGCGGAAACTCGTCTCTATACCCTATTACCATAAGTTCAATAATTTTCGGGACGGTCTCATTTTTCATAAAGTCATAAAACTTTAATTTATCCGCTCTCCATTTTTCCCAAAATGGATCTGGAGCATCTAATATATATCCTCCTCTATCTTCCCATAAAAAGCCCAGATTTATATCTGTTATTTCCATATTTCTATATTTTAAAAGTTATTCTATAAATTTTATATATTCCACACTATCTTTGATTTCTTCGTAGATTTTGCTGAATACATATCTATCCTGAAATTGTTTGCCAGCACCCGTAAAGATGCTTTTTGCAAAAGTTTCTTCTTTTTTAATTAAATCAATCGATATACGTTTTTTATCGGTTGTGATTCCAGTATTTGTCATACTGAAAATGTCTCCATTTTTTCAAATAGCTCTTATTTCACCCTCGCTAGCGCCCGTCTCCGACGGGTGCCCACGACAGTAAACAAGGCTGTCACTTTCAACCTAAAAACCCAATTTCATCTATATCAAAAGCTGGATTATGAGCTGCAATATTTCGGGCACTACTATATTTCCAATCAGTGGGTTGGTCTACGAAACCTGCTTTCACCGGATTGTTATGAATATACTCCAATTTTTGCTTTATGACCTTTGTAGTCCAAAGTTCTATAGGCTTGTTATGGTGTTGCCAAAACTGATATTTTGAAACGTTACCATTTTTTTTGCCGGCTTTTTTGAACATTTCCAATAGCCATTCTTTTCTACTTTCCTGAGGATGTTCTATAATGGTCTCAATCATTTTTCTTGCTGTATACTTTTTAAAGTCACGAAGTAAACCAGATGGATTTTCATTTTCGGATCGAAAAATAAAATGAATGTGACTGGGCATAAAGCAAAAGGCAAAGAGTTCCATTCCTTTGAACTTTCTACAATAACCTATGCTGTTGGCCAATACTTTAAAGTAAGTTTCTCTTGTGAAAACATCAACCCAATAGACGGTAGCGAATGAGACAAAATAGGCTGCTGAAGGGTTATGAAACTTATATTTTCTACTCATTACAGTATTCAAAATAGCCTATTTTTTATTCTGAAGGTAATGGAGCTTAAGTATACTAATCGCAATTCATGAATTGAGGGTCAAAATCACGATGCAGTCTCAGAGCCATATAAATACTTAAAAAGGCCTCAATATTTGTATTGAGGCCTTTCTAAACTTACTTATCCGAGAGAAACATTTCTAATTCCCTCGATACACATAATAATCGTCATTGACAATAAGCTTAAAGCTACTGGCCGTGATTTCTATTTGTGAAATTGCGCTGTCTTCAATGGTATAGATGATTGGGCTTCCCAAAGGATTTTTAGTAAAGGTCTTCCCTTCTAAAGCTCTTTCTATGGGTGTTGCCAAGTCGTGATCTTCTTTAAAACCAAGGGTCATTTCAGAAAAATAATCGAATCCATCATGGGTGACCTTTTGCTTGCTTATGTAAGTAATTATATCATTTCTGCGCAAATAATCTTCCCCGTATGTTTTCACCCCATTTTCATCTGCAAATATATCCGTTTTTAAAATTTTCATATTCAAAAAAATTCCCGCCCAGAAATCACGAGGAAATTCGTCCCTATATCCCATTACTGTAAGTTCGATAATTTTCGGGATGTTCTCATTTTCCATAAAGGCATAAAATTTTAAAGTCTCCGCATCCCACTTTTCATCAAAGGGATGTGGAGCGTCTAGTATAATTCCCTTCCTTTCTTCCCATAAAAAGCCTAAATTTATATCTGATATTTTCATATTTCTATATTCTAAAAGTTATTTAATAAATTTTATATATTCCACATTATCTTTCATTACATCCCAGGCCTTTTTGAATACATAAGCCTCTTGATAATATAAGTCGACCGCATGGTAAACATCCTTTGCATACTTCTCTTCTTTTTTAATTAAATCCATTAATATACGCCTTTTTTCAACTGTGATTCCAATATTTTTCATACTAAAAATATCACCATTTTTTCCAATGGCCCTTATTTCTTGAAGTTCAAGTCTGAGGAACTCCTTTATATCTGCCAGACTGAGGCCTAGACTTTTGGGATGATTGTGAGTAAGTGTGGACCCTTTTAATTTTGTGTCAGGAAGATTATACCATTTCACCTTCCCTGGTAATGATCCCTCATACTTAAGCTCTATCCTTTTTGCTTCATTGAAGAGCATTGCGCCCTCAAATTCGTTCTTTTGGATGCTGAGCTCGAAATTTTTAATTTTGTCACTTGCTTTATCTAAGGATTTTTTGAGGACCTTTGCATAACGAGAACTGTAATCTGCGAAATCTCCGGCCATTTCAGCCAAATGTATTAGCGTCTTTTCTAATTCTTTTTTAGAGCCACTTTTTGACGCGGTAAGTAATGCCTCTTCCATAGAATTCATAGTATTCTTGGCAGACTGTCTTAAAAACTTTTCTACCAATAAATCACCCCCTAGGCTTGCCATTTCTAGCCAAAAAAGATATTCTTGTAACTTTTTCGAGAAGGCACTATCACTATCGGCTAAAGTCAACATAGCGTTTAATGTTCCACTGGTTATTTCACTGATACTTACCGCAGTCTTGACATTGAACAAAAGAGTATTGGGTTTTATCACCCGTAGCTTTGCTAAATGTCTTAAATGACGCAATTTCATCAAATTTCCAAACCCAGTAACAGTGGTAGCAATATCAACACCTAACCACACACCTTTGTTTATATTGCTCCAACGTTGTTTGTCGTCAAAAGCCTTTAAATAGAAGGCAGGTATCACATTGGTTGGAATATCTATTTCACCTTCCTCGGGCACATCGGCTAAGGTAATAGGATGAAATAAATTGTAGGTGCCCATATCCACAATGGTTGTTTTTGATCTCGGCCTATTCGAATGTGTAGAGGATTTTGAATAAGTGGTGTCTTCTCGGGTTACTTTAATCTTTAACTTAAATTTGTCTCCGACAAAATCGAAATTATAATCGTTATTGTAGAACCCCAAGATTTTATCGGTGTCGTATAAAATAACCTCTGGACCGCCGGTATATTCTTTTAGACTTTTCACATATTCAGGGTCTGAATAATCGCTTAAGAGCCACAATAGGTAAAGCTCTTGTATAAAAAGGGTGAAATTCTCTTCCCCAATTCCGAAGTCATTTATTTTCAAATACAATTTCTCAAACAGACTGCCACCCATTCGTTTCAATGATATTTTGTAAAAAAAGTTGTTAATCCTACTTTTGGAACTGGCTTTTATCGTTTCGATGGATTCGTCAGCAGCCGAAAAGTTAGTAGTTAACGACCGAATGATCTTAAGAACGGCTTTTTCTCTATTTTCTGGAAGACGTCCTTCCAAAAGGAATTCTAAATCCCTCCACTTTAGGGCTTCACTTCGGTTTTGCAATACAAATACCGGGGCAACACGATATAGAAAAGACAGTTGAGAAGGGCTTTTTTCTGCCAAAACAAATGCCTCGTCAAATTTTTCTTTCACTTCTTGCTCTACTTGACCGCGATGATATCCTAGATAATCGAACGCTGCACTGTAATCTTCATAGGTTACCGTTGAAATGGCAATAGCTACACGATGGACGTCTGCCTTGTCAGTGCTATTCTTTTTGTTCCCAAATCCTTCATAGACAAATAGAATCTTGTATACCAAACGGTGTTTTTTGGCATCGATCGTGGTTCTGGCTATATGAATATCGGTGCGTACATCGGCTATTTTTTTATTCAAAGTACCGTACAGTCTCAAGTTACGTTCTATATTATTTTCATCTTTTACTCTGAAGGGAATATTAACGTATCTATCAAAGGAATGAATCTCAAGCGTTTCTCGATCCTGGGTTTCTATTGTTTCGGTTATCGTGCTTACATACTTTGTATAGTCAAACGATTTTAATGTGTGTTTTGCTTTTGAAGCTTTAATATCTTCCACAAGTGTTTCAAAATCTATTGGACCTTTGTAGAATCCGATGTTCTCGGTATTGGTTGCGTTTATTGTTAGGGGGCTCTCCAGCCCGAAGATTTCCCCAAATTCAAATGAATTACTCATAAGTTTTGTGTTTTATAAACTACCCCTCACGCCGTCCATAAAAACAGGCGCGAGTGACAGTTTAAGATTAAAACCACTCTCTTTGTTACATCTCCCAAGACTCACGCAAAGAGTGGTTCTTTAAAAGCCAAGCCGAATACAAATCTCCCCAGAAATGCTCCGGCATTGGCTTCAAAAAAATTAAACGGAAGGGGTCTCATCTTTACCCACCATGATACTTGTGCCATGGGCCAAGTTTTCGGTCTCATCCTCGTTATGACAACAAGGCAGGCCGTTTTCGGTCAGGGGTGCCGAGTCTGCCTGTATAATGGTCAGGGCTGTAGGCACACGGGTTTCCCATTCTTTCTCCACCACACCTTCGGTGCTTTGCAGCTCCTCGGCAATAGATAAGTAGAGATCGTCGTCGCTCTCAATGGCCATTTGGTTGCCCATCCAAATATCTCCTGTTTCCAGGAAATAGGTGACGGCTTCCTCAAAACCAGGACGTACCGGTACGACCATACGGGCCATGCTACTTTGTAAAAAGGCTTGGAAAATATGATCGGTTCCGTTGCTTTGACGGAATAGTTCCTTCCATTTGTCTATTTGTGCATAGAAATACGGATAAAAAGTATAAGCCATGATTTCCCAATCGAAACACTGCTCAAAGAATTTAATATATTCTGCATGTTTCTCGAAGGCACTGGTCATGCTAATGTTCGTTTTTGACGCTCCTATATAATTGTTCTTAGCCGTTAAAATATTAAAGGGCCTTGCCATCATTTGTATGGCCAAACGCTTTAATTCTCTTTTTTCCAAAGAACGATTTAAGAGGGGGTTAAATTGCAAACGATTTGTTTGGTCCTCCGTATTGGGTAAATCAGGTACGAAATTGGCATACGTACTATCATTGTATTCATTCACTCGTTCTTGATAGGCACCTAAAATAGCGTTGTATGTTTCATTGCGCCAGTTCATTATGGTGTCATTGGTCGCGAAACAATTTACAGTTACATTTAGAATAAAGCTACCTAAGTCCCAGCCCACTAAACTTATAGGAATACTACCTACAGTGTGGAATGGCGTATTTACCCAACCTGAGGAAGGCGTGGCCAAATTTCCAGGTTGTCCATCGGTTAACCTTTTTATAGCGATTTGTTTATTGGCAATCAATAGTTTTGCGTCTGTGTTGCTATTAACACCGGGCTTAAATTCGAAGGTCCATTGCAATTTATTAACTCTATATCCCTCTGGAATTTCTAGGTCATTGAATGAAAACTGTCTTGACCCAGCGCTTTCTGCATACTCTCCGCCAGAAAATGACTTTGCTATTTTCATATTCCAGATTGGAGGAGCTATTACTTCTGCATTATACCAGCCTGCAAATTTTTGATAATTCTGCCCGTTGATATTGCGAGCATCTCTAATATACCATGGTAATGTGCGGGGTTTATCGGGTAACACAAGCCCCGTTGGGATGCTGTCAATTTGTGTTTGTTCTCCCCCTTCAATAAACTCGATAATGGCTTCTTTAAAGAATTTGGACGGCTCTGGCACATTAAATTCGTACATCAATCGCTTACCATAATTGATGAGCTTATTAGTATAGATTTTATCTACCCAACGGTATACGCCGGTTACATGACTTGTGCCTTCGCGATTGTCGAAACCATGCTTATTGTTTTCTTCAAACTCTCGTAAAATACGAGACGTACGTTTTTTGGTCACTTTCTGTACAACTCGCTCTAAAGCACGCACCGTTACATCTTCTGCATAGGTTTGTGATGTGCTGTTGGAATTAGACGATGAAGATGAGGACGCACCATTGTAGAACGCTTCTGCGCCAAATGAAATACTGCTAGTGCCTCCTGGAGCCCCAAAAGTACCATTTACTCCTGCAGACGCTCCATAATTTTCAGACTTGTCGCTGTTAAGTATAGAGGATACTTCCGAAGAAAGTTCATTACGTTCAGACGTAGTAGTGTCTGTCAGGTTTTCCACCTCGTTTTCAGTAATGGTCTCACTGGTAGTCTCACTGCTCAATAACTGTCTGGTAGCGCGCTCTTTGTATTCCTTGGCCATAATATTCTCAATACGAGATACTTCACCCGGTACATAGCAACACACTTCTTGATCTACTTTTCTAAAATCACCCACCCCCATCTTTTTAATTCCGTTGTGCTCGATGGTTGTTTCTTGAGCTAATTTTCTGGTTGCTCCACCTTGTGATTTAGAACCTCCAAGAACAATATCGGTATCCATGATCAGTTCCACCCCATTATTTAAGGTAAGCATACCAGCAATGTTAAAGGATGTTGCCGTTGCAGGGACAGAAATGTATTCTGGATAAGACGTAAGTAAGACCGTATGAGTAGTCGCACTTTCAGCGTTCAAAGTAACTTTGTCGTCTATAGTTCCTTCGTCGAAAGTAATTACGAGTTCGTTAGAGCTAATTGTTGCCGATTCGTAACCGGAAGCTAAATTAAGCGCTAAGACCATTTTAGAAGAATCTTTCAAACTTGTCTCGGCACTGGCACTAAAGGTAAACTCAGGCAAGTCTTTTTTAGATACGCGTATAAAGGATCCGTTATAGAGAACCACTTTCTCACTGTTGTCTGGATCGTCGTATAGCTCTGAAGTAATATTACCTACTTCTTCTTCCAATCGTTCAACCAATCTATTCTCATTGTCAACTCCTTTGGCTACTAATTGGTTTACTAAATTTAATGTACTTGAAGAGACCATAGTATCCAAGAAACCCTGCTTGAAAATAGTAGTTTCTTCAAAACTAAAAGCAGGTAAAGTTAAATTGGTATAAGACTTCTCTCCAGTAGTGTCGTCAACTGTTTCTGTTGCACTTGCATAGGCTTGTGTGACAGAAGTTTGATAGGCGGTATCCGCTACTTCATATGCCGCGATATTCTCCGTTTCGTTAATCTGAATAGCGTCACGTACTTCTTCTATGGCAGTAGTATATGCCTCTTCCTTGATTCTCGCGTCAAACGCATTTAATCCTTTGTCAAGATATTGGAAATCTTTAGTTGTGGCATTTCGCTGTGTTGTGTTTTGCGTCAAATGATTCGTCGCCACGTCCTTCGTAATCACTACGTAAGCATTGGCCAATCGTTGCAGGTCAATATCGTCTGTAATCAAACTTTTGGTGGTTTGCGAATCGTCCTTTTTCAAGAAATTGTCCGCAACGATCATTTGAATAATCGCCTCACGAACAGCATCCGATTTTTTAGTCACGACCTGATAAAAAAGGTTGTCCCACATATTTACCAATTGAGTGGTGGTTAATTGTGTGACTCCTGCCGATTTTGTGGCAGCCTCTGTCGAGGTGACCGTGTTCTTGTTCTTCATTAACCAGTGCGAGAAATCGTATAGATCGCTGTTCACGTTCTCTACAATTTGACGCGTGGTCAGGTTGTTGAAAGTTGCTGTTCTGGAGCCGAGGTATGTAATACGACCCTCATCGTCCGTTTCGTTTTCCAACTGATCTAAAAAGTGGCTGTTGCCTTTTTCAGCAGTTGGAAAGTAGACAAACCCTCTTTCTCTCTCTTCTTTTGATAATAACTGTGGGTTCCGCGTTGTCACAAATCTAAACAACGTCGAAGCAATAGGTGCTTTCGCCATAATAAAATGGTTTAAAAAAATTAATAAAAATGTTTGGGCATTATGCCCCAAGGGAGATTTGTTAAAATAGGAGGGAGATGATCTTTGTTTTATCGATAAAACTGGGATCGTATTACCAAGCATATTGCTCGGGTATTATATGTTCTTAAACGCAAAAAGTGTTCCACTTCGTGTAACTGTCAGGATAAATTTTCTGTTAAATATTTGCTTTTGTATTTAAGCAGCTAATAATCAGCATCTTATTACATGGTGTCAGTGCTGTCACTGTCAAATTTTCGGTTATGATGGATCGGTCTCTTCGGCGAGACTTCGTTCAAAAACCTTCTGAGCCCTATTCAATTCTCGAAATGGTAGGTCCTGTTTTATGAATTTACTAATCTTAAATTTCATTCCGACATCGATGCCGATTTCAAAATTATTTTCCGTAGTAATAATGTTACTTTCTTTAAGGCATCGAAGCATCAATCGGATCACTTTATGTGAGGCTTCCATGGTATAAATAGTGGAGCGATTTATCTTTGTATTGATCTTGTTATTGGTTTCAAACAACTTAAAGAAACGCTCAAAATAGATCTTGACAGAACCATTGGTTTCCTCATAGAATTTTAAGAATTTATAAGCCGAATTGTCACCCTTAATATTCTCGTCAAAGTAGTCACTCGAAATGGTGAGCTTCTGGTAATTGAGTTCCGCATTATACACCTTCGAAATGGAACAGCTATTGTCAAAAAAGGTGTCTTCAGAAAAGGTACATAGAAAGAAGTTTTTGAAATTGTCAATCTTCGTTTCTGAGAACCATAGGCCGGAAAAGTCTAGGGTTAAGTTAATCTTGTCAGGTACATCCAATAGACTAAAATTGTGAATGGCATCATCCACGCGAAACAGCTTTATAAGCACATCTTTTTGGTTCATTTTGGTGTTTTTGAACTCCAAAAATAACAATGCCAAATTGCTGGTTGCTCTTTGTTTGTATTCTTCAATAGGGTAATCGCTGTCATGAATTTTTGACAGTAGTTCCTTGCAACTTTCCAAATAAAAGGTAAATGGCTTTGCGGCATGGCGCATTTTTTTTGATACTGCCTTGAATACATAGGAGTCGTAGTTGAGGTCTTCAGAAAAGAGCTCAATCAATTTATCGTCAAAGGGAATTTCACCGGTATAGTCGAAGATATTAAAGATGGTCACGGCCTTGAAATGCGACTCTAAAAAGGCAAAGCGGAATTCAAAATGCCCGTTGGTTTTATATAAAAATGGGTGGTCGTACAGCCCCTTACATATTTCCTGAATTCGATTTTTAAGCCCAATCTTTTTGAGGATGCGCGGAAACTGCTCTTTTTTAATCCTACCGTTTTCTTTTACTGCCAAATGACATAAAAACAGGACCTGTTCATCCACACTAATCGTAAATCCATTTTCAATTTTTTTGTTGATCTCTCTGCTTAAAACCCGGTAGGTAACATAGTCCAAATAGATGGTGTTAAGCAATAGGAGGGAGTCGAAGTTGGGATCCATTTCTTGGTATTGAAAGTTGTCCGAAACTATGGATACAATCACCTCTAAAACGAAGGGCGGGTAAGTGTATGCTTCTTCAAGACTGCTTTGTCCCATGTCAAAATCTTCCAATAGGCGCAATGCAATTTTTACCTTTTCAGGTTGAACAAAGTGCTTATAAAAATATTCTTCTGCCAGTTTTCTGTTGAAACTCAAGAGTTCATAAAAAACAATATTGGACAGGGTGGTTGTGGGTTTGCTTTCAAAATAGTGAATCAGATCTTCGATATAAGTATCTCGGCAGTTTACAATAATTTTTCCCTTGCCAATGATATCTTTAAGGTCGTTGAGCTTGTCCAAAAAGGTGGCGATATTAAAAAGCGGAATGGTAGATATCACCTCGTCAATCCCATCAAAAATGATAATGATATTCCCTAACGAATAATTGAGGTTAAAGGAGTTTTCGTCCTTGATATTGGAGTTGGGATTGCACTCTTTGAGAATGGTGTATAAATGGTATTCAGAGTGGTCAATAAAACTCCTTTTTTTGAATTTATTGATATAGGTTTCGGCATTGATGAAAACCACATTGTAGCGGTGGTGTTCGGTGACCAATTTGTCATGTATTTTTTCACAAACGGTTGTTTTTCCAACCCCACCCGCCGCCTTGAGTACGGCAATGGAGGAGGAGGCATTGTCTGTAATCCAATGCACAATGTCCGTTAGTTGGGTGAAGTTTTCACCTTCTTTGATGACGGGTGAAACGAAGTCGGTAATTTTTAGTAAGCAATCTTTCTTTTGCTGTTTAAAGTTTTTATCATACAAGTATTCGTCAATATAATGAACCGAATAATTGGGAAATACATCACGTACATTTTCAATCCTTTTGTTGGTTTTTTGCCCTACTTTCTTCGGAATTAAAACTGTGAGGTACTGTGTGAATCGACTAAAGTCTACCTCTTTAAATTTGTGTTTTACTGCGGTCAGGCTGTAGTTGTCTTTCAGAATTAAAAAATTCATGACCCAATCCTTTTGGTCGGCCATTCTAAAATTGAGCAGGCTAAAGTTCTTCTCCATAAGTTCTTCAGAGAATTCGAAATTAGAGAAAATTTTTATCAGTTCTTCTTTCACGCTTTCGATGGAAAAGGATACACTTTCCAATTGCGCAATAAAGTTATGAATGATGCTCTTTATTTTATGTGTTAGATTGTCGCCGTCCAAAGAGATATAACTTCGGAATAAGATATTCGGAATTTTAATGGCCTCAAAACTACGGTCAAAACTCACTAGTTGAAATTTGTTGTCGTTTCTATGGGCACTCGTGTATATATTGCATTTTCTGCCCGTGTCTTTCCCAAAAATGTTGGTGATATGTGTTCGAGAAAGCACCAAAATTGTCTTTTTTACAAAGTTGATGGGCTGACTTTTATCCACCAAAATCAAATAGTCCAAAAACCGATGCTTGCGCTCTACAAATAGGGCGTAGGTCTTTTTTGAAGAGATAATAACGTTAATACCTTCTCGAAGGATGCCATCAATAAGTGAGTATACCTGGTCTTTCTCTTCGTCGTGAAAGGAAACACTAATACTATTAAGCCCGATGGTCTTCTTTTTAGGGAGGAACCCAAGACTGTTATCCAAAATTTCGTTGACTTTCTTCGTCTTTTCAAAATCCTGCTCGTGGTGGAGGATTTGATAGAAATCGGTATGATCGTAAATGTCATTGTAAAAGCTGAACTCTAATTTTCCTTTGCAGCGTTGTTTGATTTTCTCCTGAAATGAGCGGGTATAACTCTTCTTTTTCTTCAGAAAAATAAAAATGAGCTTGTCATACTTTTCGTAGAGCTTTTGATCAATGACAGATTGGATGGTTTTTTCAATTTTACCGCTGTCCGTGGTAGCGCTAATTTGGGCAATAATTCTGTTGTGCTCATCCACGCCATCAATACCAGGAAAGTTCTTACCCAATTGATTGACATTGATTAATCGGGTGCCATTTATGGTATTGAAAAGTTTTAAATAGGTGGTCTCTAGAAAGAGGTTCAGGCTCTGGTTATTGGCCGAATTCTCAATGCTCACCTTCTCTGAGGCGATGGCGAGATTGGTGCTTATATTATCAATAAGGAGTCTTATACTGTCCATAACAAATTTTACTTCGATAGTTACGACAGTGTGCTAGACCCCGATAGGATTTACAGTTCCCATACGAAGTAGTAGACAAAACAGCGTTCTATCTTAGATTCGTAATAAAATTATTGGGAGATGTAACTGGGGAGTAGTACTTAAGGGTACATTTTAAGTATTTACCTACAAAATCTATACCATTTACTAATTTGGACGCTATTCTTTGATAAACCTTTCTATGGTACTACCGTTTTCGGTTCTAATTTCCAAAAAGTAGAGTCCGGTTGGTAATAAAGAAACGTCAATATGTTGGTCCATAACGGCAGGTTGCATCACTTTATTTCCACTAACTGAATAAATAGTAAGTTCTTTTATGGTTTGGTTTTCAGTATGAAGAAAAAGAGCATCCGTAGTTGGATTGGGGTAGATCTTAAAGTTATTAGCGACAAATTCTCTCGAGGATAGAATAACCGTTCTATAGATGGCCTGATTTCCATCGGGGCGGGTTACCGTGAGTGTGCTAGCACCACCAGTACCAGTCTCTATTTCGTAGTCGAGGATGGCTCCAATCTGCGATTCGTAAAAAGGTTGATATATATTTTGATAAATGATACAGGCCTTTGATCCCCCATAGCAAACATCTTTTGCCAAACCAATCAAATCGGTTATTTCAAATTTTTGTTCTCCAGTGATATAATCTATCCATACGGTATTTAGACTAGTGGCATCGTAGCCAATAAAATCTTCACCTTCAAATTCATAGAAGTCAATGATGAAATCGACTCCCGTATTATAAGGGATGTTATGTTCCCCGTCAATGATGAGGTCGTGCAAAAACCAATCGTTGTCGACTAGTTCTGGTTCCTGCCCAATGCCGGATAAACAAAAAAGGCTTGCAATAGTTATTAGTAGTAGTTTTTTCATCTCTAGTTTTTTATAAATTTCTGAATTGCTTTTTCTGCATCGATGGTAATTTCTATAAAATACAACCCCTGCGGTAAGCTGGAAACATCGATAGCATTTTCTTCGGGTGTTTGTTTTAAAACTTGACGTCCTGTCCTGTCATAAACAGTCAACTGCTCAATCACACCAAATTCCGAATCGATATAAAGACGGTCCGTAGTTGGATTGGGAACTACTTTAAAGCTGTGAACGGTAGGAGTTTCATTGCCTAGGAGAAACGTATTGTAGATGGCTTGATCTCCATCTATATTGGTAACGATTAATTGATGCGTGCCATCCCCATTATCTGTAACCTCATAAGTCATAGGCGTCTCTTGATAATCAAAATAAAATGGCTCGTAGAGATCGAAAAAATCAAAGCAAGGTTCTGCTGGGAACTTACAAACACCCTTCGCTAAGGAGCCGATATGCAGGGTAGAAAACTCTGGGACGCTAGGATGAAACGTAGCTTGATAGATGTAAATTTCGCTAGCAGCTGGTAAGGAAATAAAATACTTATCGTTAACCGGTTCGAAGGCGAAATCGATGCTCATGGAAACACCCGTATTGTATGGAATGTTGTTCTCTCCGTCCAAAATCAAATTATGGAGGTACCAGTTGTTATCGATTAGCTGTGGGTCCTGACTAAAACTTGAGTATGTAATAAGGCTGAAAGCAAGTAACAAAAACGCTTTTTTCATACTTAGTTTTTTATAAATTTCTGAATTGCTTTTTCTGCATCGACGGTAATCTCTATAAAATACAACCCCTGAGGCAAGATAGAAACATCGATAGCATTTCCTTCGGGTGTTTGTTTTAAAACTTGACGCCCTGTCCTGTCATAAACCGTCAACTGCTCAATCACACCAAATTCCGAATCGATATAAAGAAGGTCCGTGGTGGGATTTGGAAACAAGCCGACTTTTGATAATGCTTTGTCATTTATCCCTAAAATTTTGGAATCCTGAAAAACGGCAAAATTGCCATCGTCTCGCGTCATGATGAGGGTGCGGGTACCGTCAGTATTGAAAATGATTTCATAGGTAAAATTAGCTTCAACAAAATCGTCCACTAAAAAATCGAAATATTTGGGGGCGAAATCGCACCAAAGTTGGCAACCTGGAAGCGTAATACCCATATTTATAAAGGTAAATGCGGGGTCGATGGGATCGTAAACGACGTCTGCAAAAAAGCTGTCACTTTCTGGGTCCATAACTGCATAAGCATTGTCTGTTTCAAAACCCATATTTGGGTTTATAATCCCAATGGCATTGACAATGGGATTGTTATAAGTCACATTGTCTAATTCGAAATAATCGATATACCAGTCAGTGTTTAATAATTCAGGTTCTTGAGCGTAAGTGTAATTTGCTAAAAAAAGGAAGCAAACAAGAAGTAGTATTTTTTTCATAACATCTTTTTTTTTGGTCATTACGTTGCCCACTAGGCTTGGTAAATGGGCGTTAGTTTTTTATAAACTTCTGAATGGTTCGGCCACTTTCAGAAGTAATTTCTATAAAATACATTCCTACTGGAATAGCCGAAACATCTATGGTTCTAGCGATCAATTGTTGTTGTGAAACTCTTTTCCCGCTGAGGTTGTAAATGGTAATTGCATCCACTACAATTTGTTCCGAAGCGATAAAAAGGAGACCCGTGGTAGGATTTGGATATAATGAAAAATTCAAAGCAGAATTTTCGTCAACGGATAAAATGGTCAAATTTTCTAACCAACTTGTTTTACCCTCAAATATGGTTGAGGACAGAACGAGTAAATCGGTATCCCCATCTTGATCCAAATCGCGGGGGTAAAGGTCACTGATTACAGAGGTGTTTGGATCAGTTATATTTTGTTGCGGGCCAAAATTTCCTTGTCCATCTGTATTTTCGTTCCAAACAACACCTTCAAATTGGAAAGCAACAAGGATGTCCATATCTCCATCCACGTCCAAATCTGCTGCGTAGACAGAAATTGGAGGATCTTGGTTTATGGATATAATTTGTTGTGGGCCAAAATTTCCCAGTCCGTTTGTGTTTTCGTACCAGGCAACTTTTTGATCACCTTCTGAAACAGAAAGAACATCTATATCTCCATCTGAGTCCATATCGGAGGCATAAACAGCTGTGGCAAGGTCAGCCTCGGTGGTTATTATTTGCTGTGGGCCAAAATTCCCTAACCCGTCTACGTTTTCATACCAAGCAATTTTGTCATCCCCTGCAGAAGCCGAAATTACATCCATATCGTTATCGGCATCTATATCGGCCGCATAAATGGATTTTGGGAAGCTGGCACTGGTCGATATAATTTGTTGTGGACCAAAATTCCCTGAACCGCCTAGATTTTCGTACCATGCTATTTTGTGATCCAGTCCCGATACGGATATAACATCCATGTCATTATCTCCATCCAAATCGGTAGCATAAACAAATTCTACTCCATCTACCTCGATTGAAATAATTTGTTGCGCTCCAAAATTCCCTTGTCCATCCGTGTTTTCATACCACGATATATTATCATTAGGAGAATCTATTGAAGCAGAAAGGACGTCCATATCACCATCCAAGTCTATATCAGCAGCATAAACTGAATGTGGAAAATCTAAAGTGGTTGCCAAAACTTGTCGGGGCCCAAAATTGCCACGCCCGTTTTCGTTTTCGCACCAAAATATTTTGTTATCGTAAGGATAGAGAACATCCATATCGCCATCTGAGTCCAGATCGCTGGAATAAATATCGTCCGGGTTATGGCTTTCTGAAATAGTTTGTTCTGGGCCAAATAACTGGGCGTGGGTGTTCAAACAAATACAGCTAAAGCACATGAGTAGTAGTATTTTTTTCATATCGTTTTTTTAATTAGTTAAGATGGCGGCATTGGATATCAAATAATGGTATAAAACGATTATTACTTCAATTTATATTCAGTTTTTTATAAACTTCTGAATGGTTCGGTCATTTTCAGAAATTATTTCCATAAAATCCAGATAGGCCCCTTCGCGGGTATTGCAAATTCCAAAACCACTGTACGCTAAGGTCTCCGAAATTATTAGCCAAGGAGCAATAGGAGGGTCCCAGTTCGCTAAGGTGGTTCCATCACCATTTTCATGTGCTATTTCATAGAGATGCCAAGTTTGAAACAAATCCGGATCCTGAGCCAAACACTGGGTTGAAATAAGCCCTGTAAAGAACAGAAATAGTAGATATTTCATGATTTTTGATTGATTAATGCAATATCTAAGGAGTAAGTTAGTAAAGAAACAGACAAACTCCCTATTATTGAAACAGTTAAACACAAGTTCACCCTACCTAAACCCCATTATTTCTTTACATTTTGAACCATCAGAATACTATTTGTGCTAGCTTCTCCTATAAATTTATGAATTCTTAATCACATTCTTTATTTTTAGGGGCTTCAATGCTTTTCTTATGAATGATTTTTGGTTGTACTTTACGTTGGGTTTCGAGCATGTTCTGGACTGGAAGGCCTACGATCATGTACTTTTTATTGTGGTCTTATGTGCTGCTTATTCCTTTTCCTCTTGGAAGAAAGTACTCTTATTGGTAACCTTGTTCACGGTGGGGCATAGTACGTCTCTTTTGTTGAGTAACTACGATGTGGTTCAGGTGTCGGCCCAATGGATTGAATTTTTAATTCCGTTATCCATAATTGCCACCGCCCTCTACAATATGGTAAAAGTGAAAACGGTAGCTTCCAAAGAGAAAAAAAATGTGCTCTATATCATTACACTGTTTTTCGGACTTATCCACGGCTTTGGTTTTGCTCGATATTACAATCAGATTAATGATGAACAAGAATTATGGCCGTTGGTCGAGTTTGCCTTGGGAATTGAATTGTCTCAGGTGATTATTGTTTTAGTGGTGCTTTTGCTAGGTTATGGCCTTCGTGCTTTCACTCGAATCAATCAAAGAGATTGGATATTGGTTGTTTCATCCATTGTTTTAGGAATGACCCTCCCTATGCTTATTGAAAATTGGCCGTTTGGCGCTTAAATTTTGTTGCAGTTGTGCTACAGAAGCAATATTTATGAAACATTTAGCACCCACATTTTTTGCTGGGGTGTAACTTACCTTTAAATTCGCTACATATTACCTTATATGACGAGCAACAAACAATTTCAATACGATGTAGCTTACTTACGCATGGCCATGGAATGGAGCAAACTTTCGTATTGCGAACGTCGGCAGGTGGGTGCACTCATTGTAAAAGATAAAATGATCATTAGTGATGGGTACAATGGAACCCCAACAGGTTTTGAGAATATATGTGAAGATGACGAAGGTTATACCAAATGGTATGTGCTTCATGCCGAAGCCAATGCTATTTTAAAGGTCGCGTCCTCGACGCAATCATGTGTGGGAGCTACCTTATATATTACCATGTCTCCTTGCAAACAATGTAGTAAATTGATTCATCAAGCCGGAATTTCACGTTTGGTGTTTCATAACGCCTATAAAGATGAATTGGGCGTGAAATTTTTAAGTAAAGCGGGCGTTTCAATAACGCATATTGAATCTTTAGACTAAATGGGAAACACCAAAAAGTATATTCCTTTATTAATGGGCTTGGCAGTTACTGCCGGGGTCATTTTGGGGTCAAAACTTAACTTTGGAGATGGAAACGAAAAGATTTTCGCGACCAATTCAAAGAAGGATAAGTTAAATCGTTTGATCGATTATATCGACTACGAATATGTGGACGATGTAAATACAGACAGCATCGTGGACGTAACCGTTAATGGCATCCTAGAAAACCTAGATCCCCATTCGGTGTATATTCCGGCAGATCAATACGAGGAGAATGCAGATGATATGCGAGGAAATTTTGTGGGGATTGGCATAAGTTTTTACCCCTATAACGATTCCATCGCTGTGATTAGAGCTATTGAAGGAGGACCAGCTGCCAATGCAGGAATTTTAGGAGGAGATCGCATTTTATATGCGGACGGGAAAAAGTTATTTGGCGAGAATATTAATCGTGATAGCATTTCTAAATTTCTGAAGGGCGAAATCAATTCCAAAGTAAAACTTAAAGTTTACCGTAGTGGAGAAAAAAAACTACTCAATTTTACACTGAAAAGAAAAAGAGTTCCGCTGGTTAGTGTGGACGCTTCTTATAAGCTGACCGACGCTATTGGTTACATTAAGGTGAACCGTTTTTCTGAAACAACCTATAACGAATTTAAACAGGCGCTAGAATCACTTGACGACGACGACTTGAGTACTTTGGTTTTGGATTTAAGAGATAATCCCGGAGGTTATATTTCATCGGCAGAAAGAATAGTTGATGAGTTTTTGGAAGATGACAAATTGGTGCTGATTACCAAAAATAAAAGTGGAGAAGAAAGCCGCACTTATGCTACTAAGCGCGGTGATTTTGAAGATAGAAAGCTATACGTACTCATCAATGAGAACTCTGCATCGGCTAGTGAAATTGTGGCAGGTGCACTTCAAGATAACGACAAGGGGACCATTGTAGGCCGACGTTCTTTTGGTAAAGGTTTAGTGCAAAGAGAAATGGCTTTGGGTGATGGTAGTGCGGTTCGCCTTACCATTGCACGTTATTATACCCCAACGGGGCGTTCTATTCAGCGGCCTTATGGCAATGGCAATGGAACCTATTACAGCGATTATGAAACCCGATATCGCAACGGCGAAATGATTAGTGTCGACAGCATTAAGGTGGATGATTCGTTAAGATTCAGAACCCCAAAGGGCAAATTGGTATATGGTGGTGGGGGTATTATCCCCGATGTATTTGTTCCGAAAGATACCAGCATTGAAAATGAAACCTTAGAATATATTACTCGGAATGGCTTTATGAGCTACTTCGTTTTCGAATATTTGGAAGCGAATCGGGAAGATTTTAATGGCCTTACACTGCAACAATTTGATGATGAATTTGAAGTAGATGATGCTTTACGGGAGGATTTTCTTTCTTATTCCCGTTTGGAAGAGGCGCGTATCGATATTAGCGGTTATACAGAAGAGTTGAAACTAGCTCTAAAAGCGAACATAGCACAACAGTTGTTTGGACCTAACGCCTACGAGTATTTTCTAAACGAAGGCGATCCAATGATCGAGAAAATTTTCGAATTGGAAGCCAACGAAACACCTGAATAATCCTCAGGCGAGTTCCTTATTTTTTCTTGCGTTTTACCTTCAGTGATATTTGCAAAATCACCATTAATAGAACAGCACAGGCAGCAGCTAATATGCCAACAGCAGCCACACCACTATCTCCTAAGAAAGGGTTCTCTAGATCCAATTTGCTAGCGTTAAAAATTACTAGGCCAAGACCAACAATCATTAAAATGTAGATAAGAATTTTCATTAGTTGATGCCGGATTGCCCAGCAGTTTTTAGTTAAACAATTCCTGAATATTGGATGTAAATAGTTTGACGGCGATGGCTAATAAAATGACACCGAAAATCTTTTTGATAATAGCGATTCCACTTTTACCCAAGATGCGTTGTAGTTTCCCAGAGGTCTTTAAAACGATGTAAACAATAATAATGTTAGCTATGATCGCTACAATAATGTTTTCAATGTTGTATTCAGCCCTTAAGGCCAATAAGGTGGTTAAACTACCTGGGCCTGCAACAATGGGAAAGGCAATGGGAAATACACTAGCCATATCGGGTCCGTCATCTCCTTCTTTGAAGAGGGTGATGTTTAGAATCATTTCGATCGCAATAAAGAAGAGAATAAAAGCCCCTGCCACTGCAAATTCATTGACGTTAATTCCAATGAGTTTTAGAATTTCCTCTCCAACAAAAAGAAAAATAATCATAACTATGGCTGCAATAATGGTCGCTCGGCCACTTTTAATGTGGCCTGCTTTTTCACGCAACGCAATCACAATAGGGATACTCCCTATAATATCTATTACGGCAAATAGCACCATGGTTGCGGTCCCAATTTCCTTTAAACTGAACTCCATTTCGATCCGATTTAGATTGCAAAATTAGCTAATAAAAAGAAGGTAGCATCGTGAGAATGGAAAATTCATACCCTAAATGTTCAAATTGAATTCGCTTGCGTTAAGCCTTCTTTTTTTCTGATAAATCCAGCTATCTTTGCGCCATGTTCCAATTAGGTAAAACCATTGTTTCTGAAGACATCATTGAAAAGGATTTTGTCTGCAATTTAGGGGCCTGCAAAGGCGAGTGTTGTATTGCAGGTGAAGCAGGCGCTCCAGTCACCTCCGAAGAGGTAAGTATCTTAAAAGAAATCTATCCCAAAGTAAAGCCCTTTCTACGTTCTGAAGGTATTGCTGCTATCGAGGCCCAAGGCACGCATACTGTAAGCAATTTGGACGAACTGGAAACGCCTTTGGTAGATGGAAAAGAGTGCGCCTATGTTACTTTCTCTGAAAATGGAACCGCTGGATGTGGTATTGAGGATGCTTATAATGCAGGAGAAGTTGATTTCAGAAAACCTATTTCCTGTCATTTGTATCCAGTTCGTGTTCAAGATTACAGCGAATTTGCCGCCGTTAATTATCACAAATGGCCTATTTGCAATGATGCGTGTACACTAGGGGCGTCTCTCAAAGTTCCTGTATATAAGTTTGTGAAGGACGCACTTATTAGAAGGTTTGGCGAACCTTGGTATACTCAGTTGGAAAAGGTCGCGAAGGAAATGGAATAGTTTTATTATCTTTATTTGATAAGTAAACTAACTAACTGCTATCTTGTTATCCCACGATTTTATTCGAAGTTTAAGTGCGCTATGCTGTCTCGCTGCTATTTTATTATCCGGTAGTTCCTGTAAAAACCCTTCAGACACAAAATCAGAATCAATAGTGGTTGTAACAGACAGTCTTCAACTGCGGCACACAGATAGCCTATACCGGCGCGCCAAAGATTTGTATAGCGAACGCCAATTTGAAGAGGCAAGAGGGCTGTTTGATCAAGTGGATACGGCACTACTGGCACAAGCTAGATATCCCACTTTTCTATTATCTAAGATAAATAAGTCAACCAACTTGCGCGCACTTCAAGTACCTGAAGAAGAAGCCTTGACTGTTCTTAAAGAGGCGCTGTACGATGTGAGAGATATTCCAGCCGAAACCTTTGAAATTGGTTCTTTGTACAATGCAATTGCCTTTTCTTATATAAAAACAGAAGAATATTCAGATTCGAAATATTATGCACTAAAAGCGCTGGAAGTTTTTAATCATCCATCCAACGCAAATGAGAAACAAAAACGAGAGGAGGTTCTTCAAAGTTACGACCGATTGGCAGGAGCTGAACAAGGTTTATATAACTACGAGAAAACGGAGGAATATTATATAAAGCAATTGAATTTTGAGACCTCTAAGCCCAAGGAAACTCGAACGCTTGCTAAAATTTTTGCCTTTTATGAATATTCCGGTCAATATGACAAAGCACGCATTTTATTAGATACGGTGTCATGGGAAGCTCGACTTGAGAAAACCTCATTTTATGAAAAATATATATTTCATATTTCAAAGTTAGATTTTCATATGGCTTTGAAGGAGAATGAGGAGAGTTTAAAAACGGCAAAAGAATTGGATGCCTTTATTTCGAACTCTCCTTATGGTGCACATTTTACGAACTGGTTTTTGGATCAGCGACTGGCCCGTATTTACCTAGATATGGGCAATTATGACAAGGTGATTGAAATTGTAGATAATATCAAATTGGCGCCTGGAGAAGAACAGCTGAAGAATATGGGAAATTCACCTCATTTGTTCTCCCAAAGCAAAGCCTATTATAAAAAGGGTAATACTGAAAAAGCCAAGAAAGTATTGCAAGAGGCCATTAATTCGCATTTCCCGAATAAGTTGAGTTCGACAAACTTCTTTGCCACGATCAATATAGAATCCGCTTCAATAAAAACGAAATTGGTTGGGAAACTAGTGTTTAAAGCTGAAATGTGTAGTGGTTTTTATACGTCGAGTAGCGATGAAACCTATCTTAATGCAGCTCTGGAAAATTATCATCTGGCACATCAATTATTTAAGGAAATTGGCGCAAACAGTGAAGAGGATCAGTTTATTGAAAACACATCCTTTAAAAGTTTCTATGAAGACTACTTGAGCACCTTTCACCTCCAATGGGAAATTTCAAATAAGGAAAATTTATTTTATGAAGCACTTACGGTGAGTGACGAGGCTAAGAATATCTCAGTACTTAAAGAATTGAAACAAATTAATAGAAACAAACTCTTTAGAAATATTCCTGAACTTCTGCGTAACGAACAACAATCCTTTGAAAAAGCCTTGGACTCTATTTCAAGAGTAATTACTATCGCGCTAGACCCAAAAGAAGGGATGCGATCAAGGGATAGCATTGCAAAGGAATTTGGGAAATTCAAACTACAACTCGAAAAGGACCATCCTAAATATTATGCACTATTATATGGAAATCAGATTCCGGTTAAAAGCGTGATTGCTGATAAGTATTCGGACTATAATGTGATTGAGTATTTCGTGGGTGAGAATTATATCTACATATTTAATGTAAACGATGGTGAACTTCAGTTTGATAAAATTGAGTTTACATCAGCCTTGAAGAAGAGTTTGGAACAATTGATTGGTTCTTTGCGGGATCCGACTAACAGTGAGTATCGCAAATCGTCGGCCTTGGTTTATGAGTCAATTCTTGCCAAATACAATACAAGTAATAAAAAGCTGGCCCTCATTTTAGATGACGAATTGTACGCCCTACCCTTCGAAGTTTTGACCCAAATGAAAGACGCAATGCTTCTCGAACAACCAACACTAAGGCTGAACTCGATTACACAGAGTCCGCAAATCTCCGACAGTACTGGAACCAAAGCACTTGCTTTTGCGCCTTTCGCGAGCTCTGGAATAGAAGGGCGGAACAAAATATCAAATAGCCTTGATGAAGTAGAACATGTGAAAAACACCTTTGGCGGTGACATCAAATTGGATATGGAGGCAACCAAAGAAGCGTTTTTGAAAAATGCCTCCAACTTTCCAATCGTGCATTTAGCAACCCATTCCGAAGTAAATAAAAAGGTCCCTTTACGAAGTGCTATTTATTTTGCCGCGGAGGAAGGAGGATTACCAAGTGAACATTCTTTAGAATTGCAGGAACTCTATAATATGAACCTAAACACCCATTTGGTCACTTTAAGTTCTTGTGAAACTGGCTTGGGTAAAGTGGTGAAAGGAAAAGGAGTGCAAAGTATCTCAAATGCCTTTAGTTATGCCGGAGTTGCCACTACGGTGATGAGTTTGTGGAAGGTGCCAGATAAGCAAACTACTCAAATAATGATTTCTTTCTATGAGCATTTAGGCAATGGAGAAGCCAAGGATGAAGCGCTACATAATGCCAAACGCGATTATTTAAAAAACACTTCCGATGATAATTTACGTCACCCTTATTATTGGGCAGGATTTGTGATTTCAGGGGATCCTTCACCCATACAAATCAGCACTCCGTTTAATAGGTATGGAGCTATTGGAATGCTGATTCTTGGGTTGGTAGGTTTAGGAGCAGTTTATTTCAGAAAAAAGAAAAGGGCTGCTTAGTTTTTATTCTGAAGTAACACTTCAATTTTCTGAAGACGCACTTCTTGATCCTTTAATTGCTGCTTCAAAGCATCGTTCTCTTTTTTAAGTTCGATAGTATATATGAATAGCTCTTCTATTTTTTCTAAGTTCTTTACTGAAGTTTCTGCCAAATCGATACTCATACCGTCTGCCTGAACTTCATCATACGATTTAACCCCTGGAAGATGCCCTTCTTTTTTAATGAAGGCTTCCACTTCAGAAAGGTTTTTAAAGGAATAATTAGGGTTAATTTCTGAAGAACCATTGAAATAGTTTTCAAAAACATAATCAGGATAAGTCGTGGTATCACTTTGGAAAGAAACAGCTCTTGCTATACCATAGACACGCAATGGAAAACCACCCGATAAGTCTATTTCCACTCTTTCGGCTGTAGACGATTTAAATATGAAGCTGTCTGTGGAATCTTCATACTCTAATCCCCAACCCGAAAAACCAGCGGAGTGAGATAGAACCATGCGGTCTGTATTGGAGCTTCCGCCGTCAAACATATAGATCATGGGGCTAGGGGTGGAACCTGCAGCTGCAAAAGTAATACTGGTCTGATCGCTGTTAAAGTGAATGTCATCGGCAACTGTGCTTACGTCCAATTCGGTTCCCGATCTCGACCAGAAAGAGGTGCTTGGGTTTACCCAGTTCAAGTTTCCTGAGCCATCTGTTTCCATAATTTGATTGGCCGTTCCTCGGGATGCAGGCAAGGTGTATGTATTGCCTGTAGTGGTGCCTACCGCTAGATTCCCAATAAAATAACCAGCATAACTTCCAGTTTTAGTTGCTACCGAATAGACACCATAATGCGTGCCACCTGCTCCCGATGACATCACGTTATAGGATCCAATTTTGATACCACTTCCTGCGCCCGATAGTGAGTTATAACTGCCAATATGGGCTCCATTTCCCGCGCTATTGATGAAATTGTATACTCCATTTTTATCGCCATCGCCCGATCCGTTTAGGTCATTTCTCGATCCAGTGTGTGTTGCTGAACCCGAATTAGAAATAGCTTGATATGCTCCGTATTGTATTCCAGAACCTGCTCCGGATAGTAGATTGTAATTGCCATAATGAAATGAGGCGCCCGAGTTACTAATCGAGGTAAAATTACCATATTGAGGGCCAGTACCTGCGCCAAGAAGAGAAGTGTAGTTGCCATAATGCACTCCGGACCCTGATCCACTTAGTTGATTATGCGTTCCTTCGTGACTTCCATTGCCCGAATTGGTAATGGTATTATAACTTCCAAATTGTCCTCCAGATCCATTTCCACCTATGTTGTTCCAGACACCTGTATGGATACCCGTGCCCGAACCAGTTAAATCGTTACTAACACCACGGTGAATCCCGTTCCCAGTGTTGGATATTGATTGCTGGGTACCGTATTGTAATCCGGTTCCAGATCCTGTAAGAATATTAACAGTGCCAAGATGTTGCCCAGTTCCATTGCCTGAAAGCTGATTTCTAGTGCCTTCATGTGTGCTATTACCACTATTGGTTATCAAGTTTAAAATGCCATTTTGCCATCCCGTACCATTTCCGGTTAAATCACTATAAATCCCATAATGAAACCCATTACCACCAGTTGAAATATTGGTGTGGACTCCATACTGGTTGCCCGTCCCAGCGGTAAGTGTGTTGTCTATGCCATAGTGATTGCCAGTTCCATTACCATACATATAGTTTGACGTACCAATATGATTGGCATTGTTATTTCCTCCAACACGTTGGTAGGTTCCGCTCATGCTACCAGTTCCGGTACCAACCATATCATTATAAGATCCATAATTGGTTCCACTGCCACTTCCAGACATTTCTTGGTAAGTTCCATAATGGCTTCCGGAGCCTCCTCCACTCAACCTGTTATAATTTCCGTAGTGCAAGTTGTTATTGGTGTTCGTAATGAGCTGGTAGGCTCCATATTGGATACCTGAGCTAGCACCTCTCAGTTCGTTATAATTTGCATAATGATCTCCTGTTCCTGTATTGTCGATTACCTGATAGGCACCGTATTGTGTTCCGCTTCCTAATCCCGAAAGTGAGGAAAATGATCCATAATGGTTGCCAGTTCCTGAACCTGATAAAGTATTGTAGCTCCCAAAGTGTAAACCATTACCTGAATTAACAACGCTATTGAAGTTGGCTCTTTGTTGATTGCTGCCAGCTCCTAGAAGATAGTTATAAACTCCATAATGAATACCAGTTCCAGCTCCACTTAGTTCGTTATAGATGCCATAGTGTGTGCCAAAACCAGCGCCATTGATACTATTATAAACCCCTCGTTGTTCGCCATTCCCTGACGCGCCTAAATAATTACTTACCCCATAATTCAAACCGTTACCCGTTCCACTGAGTGAATTGATGGTGCCGAAATGTCCTCCGCTTCCTGTATTAGAAATAATGTTATAGGTACCTCGTTGAGTTCCAAACCCACTTCCTTCCAGAACATGATAGGCTCCATAATGGCTGCCATCTCCATCGCTCAAAAGATACAGAAAAGAGCCAAAATGAGCCCCGTCTCCTGAATTATTGATGTAGTTTCTAGTTGCGATTTGAGCTCCAGTTCCGGAACCACCTAACACGCTATACACCCCGTAATGATTGGAACTACCGGAGTTAGATAAATTATTGTAAACACCATATTGCAAGCCCGATCCGCTTCCCTCCATGGTGTTTAGCGTCCCATAATGCGCTCCTGTGCCAGAACCATTGATGCGACTGTAAGTTCCGTAATGAGAGTTATTTCCACTAACAGCGACGCTCTGGTAGGTTCCGTAAATCAGACCAGTTCCGGTGCCAAACATATTATTATATACTCCATATGCGCGTTCGCTTCCGTTGTCGTTCATGTATTGATATGAACCATAAATGGGTACAGAAAGGGCGCCTTTATTTATACGGTTATATGTTCCATAACTTATCCCACCTGCAGCGGCATTTACTAATTTATAGGAACCGTACTG
>Ga0256847_1000031_pt1 | contig 90529 bp, 79 predicted proteins | sample TeddybearmetaG_FD_189099 | JGI IMG/M metagenome (GOLD analysis project Ga0256847, IMG submission 189099) | Hydrothermal vent microbial communities from East Pacific Rise, Pacific Ocean - Teddybear | ecosystem: Environmental > Aquatic > Marine > Hydrothermal vents | place: Pacific Ocean: East... | reverse complement strand
TGGGCGCAATGGCAATTTTATAGCCTTCAGATCGCAGCGTTTTGCGTAAAATAATAATATTGTCAGGCGTATCATCGACCAACATAACCAAATGGTCTTTAATGTTCAATAGCACGCGTTTTATCCGCCCTTAGTTACCTAATTCCCTGAAAAGTATAGGAAGAACGAATCGCCTTTTCAAGCTGGTGAGGGCGCGCGTTGATACATCACATCGGTTCGAATGACATATTTTGTGCCGCGTGTCGTGGCTGAGCCTTGATGCACTATCTTATGTGGAAAAACTAACGCACTGCCGATTTTAGGCTGTACCTTAAATGCCTTGAAGTCAGTACTGCCGCCTTCAAAATCGTCATTTAAATAGATAATGAAGGTCACTTTACTCACTTCAGTCGGTTTTCGCTTATACGCACCATCGCTATGCCAGCGAAATATCTGGGACTCTTTGTATCGATAAAACCGAAAACGCTCATTAAAACTAAACCGATGCCAACAGGGGATTTTAGGTAAATAATCTTTTGCGTGACCCCAAAATAATTGCGCAATATGATAATTATCGTAGATCACCCGGTCATTATTGCGGATAGAATCGATCACTTCGTGTGAATATCCCGTATTCACTGTCGCCTGCTCATAACCCAAATCTTCACTGAGTTTAATCATTTCTGCACATTCCGCAGGCGATAAGAAATGCTCAATACAGTAAACGGAGTCTGAGTAATACGTTACGTCATATTGCATGTTCTAACCCTTGGTTTGTGTATTGCCGGCCCCTTATCATTTAAAAATAATTTACATCATAAGTTTGGAATGAAAAAGATAGATATAGAGAATAAAGCCTAGTTGATCGGTTGATATTTTCCCATGATGGGTGTAGACAAAGAGTTCCATCGGCAGAAAAAAGCGTTAGCTTGTGTAGAGCAATATCGGAATGTGGCTTGAATAATTTATAAAATCTTTGTCGTCAGTATAAATTTCCATCTTAAGGCGAGTGGAGACAGCGCAAATTAGAAAATCAATATGGGAGCCTTGAACGCCTTTTGTTCGGCAACCTCTGTATTTCTAGGTTTTTTGCCGCGAAATGCCAAAGACCACATACAAGTGTCTATTAAAATTCCGCTCATACTCTGCCTTTTTTATAATCGTAGTTATCATCAGCGGGTAGTTTTCCAAATAACTCAATGATTTGGCGTTGTTTTCTTCGTTGTATGAATTCTTTAAGTGCTTGATTTACTGTGTCTTTTTTGGTTTTTAGTCCGCTAATCTCAAGTGCTTCTTCAAGCAAGTTGTGGTCAATAGAAAGGTTGGTAGCCATTGTTTGCCTCAGTTTACACAGGTGTCTGTGTTAAATTATACACAAGTCAGCCCCGCTTGCCGGATTGACGGAAGCATTTTCGGACGAAAAACAATGACCAAAATGTTGTGCCCAAACCGATAATCGGCTTTCTGCGCTGCCACAAGCCTTGTCGTCAATCGTAGCCGCAGTGCAACATGCGGGTGATTATCGCGTTAACGCATAAGACCCTTGCATTGCAGTAGCCTGAAAAATACAATCCTCTCTATATTAAGGCCACATGCTGAGTGTCACTCGGTTAGGTCTGTGTACCTTGCTTCGCACGTGACACAATCGTTAAGCGGTTAGGCCAATATATCTCCATATCAAACTGGGAAAATAATGACAAAAAGACATCGAATACAATTTCCGAAAGATGAATTAATCAACCTCAGTCAAGACGAAGCCTATTTTTACCTTCAAGGATCAAGTGGTAAGAGAAAAATCAGGTTCCATGACTACGATGAAATTTATCAAGTACCGGGTCTGTATGAACAAATATTTTATGATCGCCTTAAATGCACCTCTCCAAGTAAAGTCGCATCCATTCTCGAATCAGCGGTAAAACAGTATCAAAATAACTTTACTGAGCTTCGTATATTAGATTTAGGGGCGGGCAATGGCATGATGGGGGAAGAGCTGAAAAAGCAAGGCGTCTCTCGCTTAATCGGCGTAGATATCATTGCGGAAGCTTATGATGCCGTCATTCGAGATAGACCGGGAATCTATGATGAATATTATGTTGAGGATTTCACCCGGTTGGATAAACAAAAAAAGGAAGAAATCGCATCATGGCAATGTGATTGCATGGTAACGGTTGCCGCACTGGGTTTTGGTGACATTCCGGCGAAGGCATTTTTAGAAGCCTTTAATATCATTAAGAGCAAAGCGTGGGTGGCTTTTAATATCAAAGATACCTTTTTTGATGTTAACGATGAATCCGGCTTTTCAAAGATGATTAGGGAGTTGATTTTCTCTAAATATCTTGATATTTACTGCATCGAACGTTATCGACATAGATTATCCATTGAAGGCGAGCCACTGTATTATTTTGCGATCACCGGGTGGAAATCATCTGATGTACCGGATAATTTTTTGCAGGAAAAAGGCATCGTAACTTAACCAATAAGGTTGGCGACAATCTTAACGGCTGGTTGGACAAGCCCGAGGGCTTAACAGTTGGTATACCACCGGAATAATGACCAAACTCACCAGCAATGAAAAACTTAAGCCGGTGACAATGGTCATGGCCAGTGGGCGTAACATCTCGGCACCTTCATTCAAGCCAAAGGCCAGGGGTAACATACCGACCACAGTGGTCAGTGTGGTCATTAATATCGGGCGTAACCTGAGCCCGGCCGCCCGGATGATGGCGGTGTTTAACGCCGTCACCCGGTGCCGCTCAAGTTCGATATATTCAACCAACACAATCGCATTATTGACCACGATTCCCGCCAGCATGATCGCGCCTAACCAGACGGGCATAGACAGTGGTATTTGGAAGTACCACAGCCCTAAATAGATGCCGATCAGGGTGAAAGGGATGCTGGTTAAAATGATGAAGGGGTCTTTTAATGATTCATATTGAACCGTCATCACCACAAAAACCAAGAAGATCGCGAGGATCAGCAGTTGTTGGCTTAGGGTTTTATTTTCTTGGTAATTTTTCTCAGTCCCCCCATCGTACAGGCTGTACCCGGTGGGCAGCTCAACGTCCTGTGTGAGCTGATGTATGTCTTGTAAAATCGCTTCTAACGAACGCTCACCACTGATTGACGCGGATATTTCCACTACCCGTTGTTGATTGTCGCGGCGGATGGTTGTGGGGGAAGGGATCAACGTGATGTTGGCCAAATCCCCCAGCCGGGTGATGAGCGCGGGGTTGTCGGGGTGAAAAATGGGCATTGATTGAATCGCTTCCATGCTATTCATGTTGGCCTGTGGTGGGCGCACGCGGATGTTGTAGCTACGATCACCTTGTAATAATTCAGTGGCACTGATACCGGTTAATGTGGCTTGTACACGCTGTGCAATGGCGTTGGTTGTGAGCTTAAAGTTGGCCAGTTGTTGGGGGTCGACTTGAATCGAGAGTTCTTGTTTGATGTCTTGTAAGGAATGTTCCAGGTTGCTGATGCCTTTGATGGGTTTTAGTTGCACCAATAAGCTGTCGGCAATCTGGCGTAATTGTGCGAGATCTTGGCCTTGAATTTTTAAGCTGAGGTCATCTTCTCCATTGCTTAAGCGCACACCGCGAATGCCACGGCTGCGTAAGGAAAAAGACACCCCGGATAATTGTAAGGCTTGTAAAGCCTGTTTGGTGTGTTTGATCCAGGTTGAGGTGGCTATGTTGCGTTGCTCGACCGGGGTCAGTTGCACGCTAATATTGCTGCGGTTGCTGGATTCATACTCAGATCGGCCGTACACAAATCCCCCAATTTGGGCAAAAATGGACACCACATGCGGTTGTTTCTGCAACGCTTGTTCAACACGGGAGACAATCGCATCCATGTCGGATAACTGGATGTCACTGTCTGCTCGAATGCCGATGGAGATGCGGCCCTCATCCATTTTGGGGAGGAACGTTTGTTTTAGGCTTGAGATGTCTTGCACAACAAAGATTAAAGCGGCAATGAAGGGCAAAAGGGGTAACCAAGATAATTTCAGCAGCCCGGTTAAGGCGCTCACATAGGCGTTTTGTAGGGCCGATTGTAGGCGGTCAATGGTGCGGCGAAACCAGGAGGGTGGGTGGTGTTTGATGCGTGCAGCTAATGCAGGCACCAGGGTCAACGCAACTATCATGGAGGATAATATGGCCGCAGAAATGGTGAAAATTAATTCTCTAAACAGCAAGCCAACCAATCCACTGACAAATAGAAAAGGTAATACAGCGGCTAAGTTGGTTGAAGTCGCCGCCAGAATGGCGCTGCTGACTTCAGACGCGGCCGCTTCTGGGGTCAATTGTGTGTGTTGTTGATGCCGCTGGATATTTTCTAGCATGACAATGGTGTTATCAACCAATAAACCCACGCCTAAGGCTAAGCCGCCTAAGGTCATAATGTTGAGGGTCAAACCGTAGTGGCTCATCAGTATGAAGGTGATCATGATGGCAATGGGAATGGTGCTACCGATGATGAGTGTGCGCTTGAGGTTGCCCAAAAATATATACACCACCAGCATTGCCAGTAACATGCCGCTGAGTGCGGCCATGCTGGCATTGTTTAATGCATGGTGGATGTAGGTGGCTTGATTGCCGACCAGTTGCAGTTGAATGCCTTCCGGCATCAGGCCTTGGTCTTCTAACCAGCGCAATTTTTCTTGGATCACGGTGACCACCGAGACGGTATTGGCTTGTGGCTGTTTTTGAAAAGAGATTTTAACGCCAGCTTGCTGGTTTAACCGGATTCTGAGTTTTTCGGGTTCGTGGGTGTCGTGTACTTGGGCAATATTGCCCAAACGAATGCTCTGGTTTTGGGCGGGGAGCGGGATGGGTAAGGCCAGGATATCCGCTAAGGTGTGAAAACGGCCATCTGTTCGAATGGTAATTTCTCGCCCAGGAATGGCGATTTGGCCGCCACTTTGGCTGAGGTTATTGGCTGTAATGGCCACCACAATGTCATCTAGGGTTAATCCTAAAGCGGCTAAGGTATTGGTATTCGGTTCAATCACAATTTCCCGCACCAAACCACCCCCGACTTCAACCGAGGCCATGCCGGGTAAATTCACAAACCATTTGGAGAAGACTTCGTCTGCCCAGGTTCTCAGAGAGATCGGCGATAGGAGGGCGGAGCTTAAAACATATTCTGCAACTGGAATTTGAGACGGGTCGCGTTTGTATATGACGGGTGGGTCAATGTCGGTGGGCAGAAAACGTTTTGCGCGATCTAGGCGTGAGCTTGCATCACGCAGGGCAATATCAATATTTTTGCCATATGCAAAAGACAAATCAACCGCGCTGCGGCCTTGTGATGTTTGTGATTGAACATGGATGGCATCTTCGGTAATGGCGAGTTGCTCTTCCAGTTGTCGGGTGATTTTGTCCTCCATGATTGTCGCTGGCACGGCTTGGTTGAGCACGCGAATACGGATTTCAGGGTAGATTAAATGCGGCAATAAACTGACATTCAGCTGTTGCACCGCAAGCCCGCCTAAAACCATGAAGGCAGCGGTCAGCATCAGTACACCAATGGGGTGTTGAATAGACCAAGTTACAAGGTTGGAGTGGCGTATTTTCACAGGTTGTTAAGGCTATCGGGGGGTTAGGTCTAGGTGTGTCGGTTGGGTTGACGCGTCGGTGGATTGTCTTCGTTGTCGGCCTGTTGGTCAGAATTTGAGGCATACAGTGTTGCGGTCGTTAATCCCCGTTCTTCAACAATCAGCCGCACACGGGTTGTGCCCGGCATGTTTAAACGTTGGGTCTGTTCCGCCAATTCATCCAAGGTACTTAGGATTTCCATGCGCGCTCTCAGGCTTTTGAAAAGAAGATAAAGTAGAGTACAGCATAGTTTATTCGGCAGAGGCTTTCAATTTTTCTCTTGGTTAGCTGGCTGCCAGTTCTACCGCTTCATCGACATCCACCGAGACAATACGGGAAACACCGGGTTCGTGCATGGTCACACCCGAGAGTTGGTTGGCAATTTCCATGGTGACTTTATTGTGTGTGATGAAAATGAATTGGACTTGGCTGGACATTTCTTTGACCAATTGGGAATAACGGCCAACGTTGGCTTCATCTAGCGGCGCATCGACTTCATCCAGCATACAAAAGGGCGCGGGATTGAGTTCAAAGATGGAAAAGACCAGAGCAATCGCGGTCAGTGCTTTTTCTCCACCGGAGAGTAAATGAATGGTGCTGTTACGTTTTCCAGGGGGGCGGGCCATGATGGTGACGCCGGTATCCAGGAGGTCGTGCCCGGTCAGTTCCAAGTAGGCGTTGCCACCGCCAAATAATTTGGGGAATTTTAGGCGTAATTTGGCATCCACGGCTTCAAAGGTTTCTTTGAATAAGGCGCGGGTTTCTCGGTCTATTTTTTGAATGGCGTTTTCCAACATGCTTAACGATTCAGTCAAATCTTCGAATTGGGCATCTAAATAACGCTGTCGTTCAGATTGTTCAGCATATTCATCAATCGCCGCCAGATTGATGTTGCCCAAACGCTGTATACTGCGCCGAATGTCATCTAGGCGACGTTTCCAGGCCGGTTCTTGGGCATCGTCTGCTAACGCGGCGAGGACGCCTTCGACTTCTGAAAATGCGTCGCCCAAGGCTTCTTGTACCGTTTGTCGACGCACCACCAAGCCTTCATAAGCGATTCTGGCCTCATCTAATGCAGCCCGAAACTCGGTTGTGTGTTGTTCACTTTCTGTGCGGGTACGCTCTAAGCTGCGAATGTGTTGGTCGACTTGATCAACGGCGGCGCGGGCGTCGCTGAGTGCGACTTCAATGGTTAATTTTTGCTCTAAATAGACTTCTAGGTCTTCGCTCAGGGTGAGCAACGGTTCGCCGGTTTCTTCTAGTTGTTCGGTTAATAGGGTTTTCCGTTCGTTTAAGCTGGAGACTTGGTCTTGTAGCCGGGTCAAATTATTCTGTGTGGATTGCAGTTGCGCTTTCATGGATTCCATGCGCAGCGCCAGTGTTTGTCGGTCTTCTCGGCAGCGTTTGGCCTGGGCCCGAAAATCGGCGACGTTTTGTCGGCAGGTATCGCGTTGTGTGACTAAGGTATCACGCTGTTCTGAGAGGACTTCCATTTGCTCCAAGGCTTCGTGTAAGACTTGGCGTGCGATCAGAATTTGTTCATTTTCTTCCGCCGCTTGTGCTTCTAGCTCGATTTTTTCAGCGTCCAACTCTTCATGGCGTTGGTGCAGGTGTTCTAAGCGGGTTTGTTTGGCGCTGAGTTTGGTTTGGTGTTCAGATAAATTTTTCTGTGCTTGGTTGGCCAGTGCTTGGTGATCATCTCGTTCGAGTTCTTTATCTTGTAATACGTCTTCACGATAGGTTTGTTCTTCGGCCAGTGTGTCGACATCGCTTGCTAATGCCATCACGTCGGCACTGACGTCACGTAGGGCTTGTGCGCGGGCAATCACCCCGCTACTTTCATCGGTGGATTTCACCACGCGAATCCAATGGGGGCTCAACCAGAGACCATCGGCGGTGACCACGGATTCGCCCTCGTTTAATTGGGTTTGTAAGGCCACGGCATGGTCTAGGTCGTCGGCAATAAAGACGCCCTGTAATAAACTGGTGAGATTCCACGGGCAGCGAATTTTATCCAGTAATTTGGGCGCATCGTGCAAGGATAACCATTGGCTATGGCTGCCTTCATGCCATAAAATCATGCTGCCTTGGTCCAGCTCAGCAATCGCTGTTTGATACGTGTGTAGCTGCTCACAGCCAATGGCTTCTAGATAGTCACCGAGCACGATTTCAACCGCAGTGTCCCAGCCTGCATCGACTTCAATGACTTGTGCAAGGCGTTGGCGGTGTTGTAATTGGTGTGCGCTTAACCAGTCCTGCGTGGCATCATCGCTTTGTTTTAAGGCGGCTTGTTGTAAGGCTTCTAGCGAGGCTTTTTTCCCCAACGATTGTTGTAACACGGCTTTTTTCTGGTCGAGTATTTCGGCATCTTGTCGGCTGTGTTCTCGGAGGCTGAGAATTTCTGTTTTGACGTCGGTGACTAAGCTTAACTCACGCTCATAATTGTTTTGCCAGTGTTGTGCTTGTTCTGACAAACCTTCGATTTCCAACAATAACTGGGTGTCGTTAACGCGTTCCAGTTCCTCGGCCGCTTTCATGATGCGGCTTTTGAGTTGTTCGGCATGTTGTTCTAAATGGTTAATTTTGGTTCGTTCGACTTGCGCTTGTTCGCTGGGGGTCGACATTTGTTGGTTAAACTCATCCCATTGTGATTGCCACGTTTGCAGTGCTTGTTCAACGTCGGCTAATTGTTCGCTGATTAAGTCTTCTTGTTCTGTGAGTAAGGCTAATTCGGGTTCATCGGTGGCTAAATCAGCGCTTAAGGCGTCACATTTGGTGCTGTCTTGCGCGTGTAATTGCACCACGTCATCTAATTGCCGGGTGCTCTCGGCGATGTCGCTCATAAATTGTTGTTTGCGTTCTTTGATGTGGGCAACGGCTTGTTCTAAACGCGTAATTTCCCCACCAATCTGATAAAAGCGGCTTTGTACTTCGTTTAGTTGTTCTGTGGTGGCCACATGTTCGTCACGGTGGGCTTCAATTTCTGCTTCCACTCGGCGTTGTGCGGCGATGGCGGCTTCAACGCGGGTGTTGCGCTCGGCAATGAGGCGTTGTTTTTCTTCGGCGGTGTCGTTTAAACCGCGCCAACGTAATGACATTAATTCTAATTCGACTTGTCGTTCATCTTGCTTTAACGCTTGATAACGCTCGGCGGTGTCTGCTTGGCGTTTTAAATGGGCCAGTTGTTTGGCGATTTCGTCGCGTAGATCGGTTAAACGCGCTAAATTTTCTTGTGTGTGTCGCATCCGGGTGGCGGTTTCTTTGCGGCGATCTTTGTATTTAGAAATGCCGGCGGCTTCTTCTAAGAAAACCCGTAATTCTTCCGGTTTGGATTCAATCAGTCGAGAAATCATGCCTTGTTCGATGATGGCGTAACTGCGTGGCCCTAAACCGGTGCCTGAAAATAAGTCGGTAATATCCCGTCGACGACATTTGGTGCCATTCAGAAAATAGGTTGAGACGGCTTCTCGGGTGACCATTCGGCGGACTGAAATTTCGGTGTATTGTGCGTATTCTCCCCCGGCACGGCCATCCGCATTATCAAATACGAGCTCAATCGAGGCTTGGCCGATGGGTTTGCGGGAGCTGGAGCCATTAAAAATGACATCGGTCATGGACTCCCCGCGCAAGTTTTTGGCGGAGCTTTCCCCCATCACCCAACGTACGGCATCAATGACGTTCGATTTGCCACAACCATTCGGCCCAACAACGCAGACCAAGTTACTTGGGAAGTAGACGGTGGTCGGGTCGACAAAGGATTTGAAGCCAGCGAGTTTGATTTTTTCCAGGCGCATAAAAAACAGTAGATAATGATGTATTGTTATTGTGAAGCACAATAAGCCTATCGTAGCAAAAACACAGGCAGAAAAACAGAGGGGTTACCCCTCTGCACATAAGCGACGCCGCCCTTGCTCTAACCCAGCGGAAAAAGAGGACAGGCCCGAGTTGCGCAAGGGAATGAAAGGTTTTGCATAACGTTTGCAGTATTTTTTCACTTTCAAACAAGCATCGTGGCTGATGCAATCGATGGGGCACATAATAAAATCCGCGTGGCATAAGAGGCCGTCTAGGTTCGCGGTATTTTCTTCTAAGCCACCATCATGGTGTTGAAATTTGCCATTTTCTTGTTCTACCAGGTGCCGCATATGTGCACAATTGCTCACACGACCACCGACGTATAAGACTTTATAACCTTGCGCATCATTCGCGGGTTGATACGATTTTTGATACGACAGCACACGCTGTAACTGATTTTCCAGTGCGTTACATTCATTTTGTATGTGCCGGTTTTGCGTTTGTAAGACTTGTTGGGTTTGCTCGTGTTCTGTCACGGTTTGCTGTGCTTGTCTATATTGCTGGTATAACTGTTGATGTCGGTTTTGTAGTACCGATATGGCGGCGACATCTTTGTGTTCCGGTGTGGCGGGTGGGTGTTCACGCAGGCGTTTATTGTCTTGTTTGATGCGGTCTAATTCGGCCAGCAGGCGCTGATTGGTTGCTTCTAATGTGGTGTGTCGTTGCGTGTGTTTGTTGAGCTGCCGGTGTAAGCGTTCTGTGTGGGCTTGCAAGGTGCTGTTTTCATCTTGTAGCTGTTGGATCAGGTGGACATCGGTGAATTTTTTTTGTGCGACTTGGTGGGATAACATATGAATATCGCCATGTGCGCAGTACCAAAGCGGGTCTTGTGCCAGTGGGTGCGACATCGTTGCCCAAAATGCCCCAATATATTGACCTTGGGCGAGGTCTTGACGCCAGGCCGATAATAGCTGTTTTTCGCAGGTTATTTTGCGGTAGTGTTTGAGCGCGACCGCGTATTTTTTGTTCAAATATTTGTTCAGGTACTTTGATATCTGTGTGTCTCGTCCAATCACTTGTACCAGGGCATGGTGTTGGTCGTATTCAGACATGTCGTCTGTGCCAAGCTGGAATCGATGTATCAGTTTTTGTAGCTCGGGCATGGAGAAACACGTTCCCACTAAAGAGCAATGATAGGCCGGGGGCAGCTCAGAGAGTTTGTAGCATTGGCGGCGTTTGGTGGGCACCAAAGGCTTGTGTTGGTTGCGGAATAGACACATAGGACACCTCATGTTTAAACTAAATGATAATCATTATCATTTACAATAGCAGTCCGTATTGGCATCGTCAAGTGTCGTTGGCTGCTATACTTGGCATTATGATCATTGATATTGCTGTCCCTGTGCTAATTTTGGCCGGATTACTGGCCTATCAAATACGCTTAACGTTATACGTTCGCCGATACCCGTTGAAGACGCACCAAGGGCGCACGAATCACCTACGTGAAAACTGGGTGAAAGGCATGATGAAGCACGAGTCCAACGTCTGTGCGATTCAAACCTTAAGAAATTGGACGATGGCGGCGACCTTTCTGGCCTCGACCGCCATTATTATCGCGTTTGGGGTGTTAAATTTGTTGGTCACAGCAGAGCAGTTACCCAACCATAGTGCCTTTGCATCCAGCGCCGTCCCATGGGTATTCAAGTTGATTGCGCTGGCGTGTAATTTTGTCTTGGCTTTTTTTAATTTCAGTTTGGCCATACGTTATTATAATTATGCAGGTTTTCTGATTAACGTGCCGGGCACGGATGAGTTACCCCGCTCGGTTGAGGTGGCTGGCCGTGCTGTGAATCAAGGGGCGCGGCATTATACTTTGGGTATGCGGCATTATTATCTTTCGGTTCCGCTGGTGTGTTGGCAATTCAGTACGCAATTGCTGTTGTGGTCAAGTCTCTTGTTGATGTGTATGTTGGTTTATATGGATTACAATACGGATTGATGGCCTTACTCAGCGCACATAATTTGGTCAAGCAGTACCGTCACGTGCGTGCGGTGGATGGCCTCAATTTGACCTTAAAAGCCGGGCATTGCTTGGGTTTGTTGGGGCCGAATGGTGCGGGAAAAACCACCACCATTGAAATGTTAGAGGGGATTGTCACGCCAACATCGGGTGATATTCGGTATCGGGGTCAAGTACTCGGCAAGGTGTTCCGGCAAGAAGCCGGTATTATGTTTCAAGCCACCGCTCTGCAAGAGTTCATCACGGTGCGTGAATCCCTACAATTATTTTTGCGCTTGTACCCGAAAACCTTGGATATAGATTATCTGATTGAAGTCTGTGCATTACACGAGTTTTTAGACCAAGACACACACAAGTTATCGGGTGGTCAGCGCCAACGTTTACTCTTGGCGATTTCATTGGTGAATGATCCTGTGGTTTTATTTTTAGATGAACCCACCACGGGTTTAGACCCTCAGGCAAGGCGGAATTTATGGCAGTTGATCGAACACATTAAACAGCAGGATAAAGCCATTTTACTCTCCACCCATTATATGGATGAGGCCTATCAGCTGTGTGATGAGATCGCGATTATGGATCACGGTAAAATTATTGCGCAGGATTCCCCAAAGGCCCTGTTAAAGCAGCATTTTAAAGCCGCCATTTTGCAACTGCCAACGTCGGCAATCAAACCAGGCTTGTGTTTAACCCAAGCAAAAATCGTCACACAACCAGATGTCACCGAAATTTTGACAGAAAATATTGAGCTGACCATTCGGGAATTGCAAGCGCATCAGGTTGCCCTATCACACTTGAATATTCGGGAGCGTACTTTGGATGATCTTTTTCTTGAAATCACCGGACATGAGTTAAGAAGCTAATGTGGAAGCGTTTGTTGGCGGTATTTGTGGCGCGCAATAAAGAGTTTTTTCGAGACTGGTCTGCGCTGTCTTGGAGTTTGTTTTTCCCGGCTATTTTGGTGCTGGGTTTTGCGTTTGCTTTTTCGGATAAAACGTCTGAATATTTTCAGGTGGCGGTTTTGGGGGCGGCGGATGACAGTGCGTTTTTTCAAACGCAGCGCATTGATTGGCTGCCGGTTAAGACGCTAGAAACAGCTTTACAAAAATTAAAGCGACATCAGTACGATTTGGTGATTGCTCCGCAACAACGCCAGTATTGGGTGAATGAGGCATCCACTCGGGGTTATTTTTTGGCGCAATTGTTAAACAATAGCCCGTATCAACGGCAACCGGTAACGGGAAAAACCTTGCGTTATGTGGACTGGGTGATTCCGGGTATCGTCACCATGAATATTATGTTCAGTGCTTTATTTGGCGTCGGTTTTATTATCATTCGATATCGGAAAATGGGCGTTTTAAAGCGTTTAAAAGCCACGCCGCTGTCGGCGTTTGAATTCCTGGCCGCACAAGTGATGTCCCGCATGTGGGTATTAATGGCAACCACGTTGATTGTGTTTGCAGAGATTGCTTTGTTCGTTGATTTTACCATGGAGGGGCGTTACGTTGAGCTGTTTGTGTTTGTCGCATTCGGCTGCCTCAGTATGATTAGCCTTGGGTTGGTTTTTGCCGCCAGAATCTCTAACGAAGAGTTGGCCAGTGGTGTGTTGAATTTGGTGACTTGGCCGATGATGCTGTTGTCCGGTGTGTGGTTTTCGACCGATCATCTACACCCATTACTGCAAAAATTCGCGTATGTTTTACCGCTGACCCACATTACGGAAGGGGCCAGGGCGATTATGCTGGAGGGGGCCGGTTTGGTGGACCTCGGTGTTAACATTGCTTATTTGCTAATTTCCTCGCTGGTTTTCTTGGGTTTGGGGGCTTATTGGTTTCTGTGGGAAAGTAAATAAAGGGGCCTTCAGTAGCCGGTTAATTCCACATAACCCACGCCCTGGATGGTTTTGCCCGCCATTTCACCGCTAACCGCAACCGCACCTTCCCAGTAGTTGACGATGCCAGTAAAGGTTTGTTCATTCAGCATGGCTTTGATGTGTAAGGTGATATTGGCTTTTGGCACGGCCAGTGTCCACACAACCGGGTAACGTTGGCCCTTTGGTGAGCGCCAATAGGACACCGGGGTTAAGATGATATCTTCTGGTTTTAAGGTTAATTCGCGCTGCCCATCGCGGCCAATCAAGACGCCTTGGCTATGTGTGCTGGCTTGTCCTTGTTGATTGCGCAGTTGGTAATACATGAGCTCACGATGGTCGGACAGTTGTAAGGAAAACCAGTCCCACCCGATTTGTTGTTGGTCTAATGCATGGCTACTCCATTCTCGGTCAAACCAGGCTTGCCCTGTGACGCTATGGGTTTGACCCGCGACGTGAATATCGCCCTTAACCGCCATGCGGGGGATCGAATAGTAATAAGAGGCATTTTCGGGGGCTTGGCCTTTTTGGCTATAGCCGTTTTGCCCCTGGAGAACGATGGGTTTACTTGCCTGTAATTGCAGATTTAAGGCCATATCCTGTGTCTGTGCGGTTAGTGTCGGGGATAACGGATCCCCGGATATTTGCCAGTCTTGCAGCCAAACACGGAAGGGATGTGTTTGCGCACCGGCTAAACCCAAGGCTGAGCGTTCCAAGCGTTGTGAATGATAATAACGCTGTTGTTTCACATCGGTGATGGATAAATGCCCCATATATAAATGTTGTACTGCCCAATGTGATGGGCTGGGAGTGGGGCGTGGTTGTAAATTAAATCGAAATAAGGTGAATTGAAAACCAAAGTGGTCATTTTGCGGGGTATTCAGGTGGCCAGTGTAATACCACCATTCGGTTCGATACTTTGGATGCGGCCCATGATCGGCTGGAAACGCAAAGGTTCGCCCCGGCACAACGGCGGCATAACCGGGTAAGGCATCGCCTAAAAACGCTTGTAGTCCGTTAGTTTGTTGTTCTGATGTATCGGTTTGTTCACAGCCCAGTAAGCTGAGTAACGCACAAATCCCAATCATCCACCCTGTGTTATTCATCTAATACAGTATAAGCCAACGGGGTGGGATTCATAGTTTTGATTGAGGTGAAATAGGGCTTCTAAACGCTGTCATTCTGGATTTTTTTGTTATAATGAGTGTTCGTTAAGATGAACTTGTGTTTGGAGAAGTTGCGTGTCTAATTTGGTTGATATTGACAGTCCCGCATTTAAAGCCGCAATACAAGCGTCTGGATTGGTTGATATTCAAGGCCCGGAATTGAAAGCGATGGTCTTGGATTTGCTAACATCATTATTGTCTGAAAAACCACCAGAGAGCCAAGTGGCATTGATGTTACAGACCCACTTTGAAATCCGGCAACCTGTTGAGCAGGCTGACCATATTTTGACGGAAAAATAAGCGGGCTACTCGCCCCGTAAGGTGCTCGCAATATTGGCTTGCGCCATTTGCCACGCAGGATATATGCCGGCTAAAAATGCGGCAGTGATGGCCAACAAAAAACCTTGTAAGCTACCATTCAAATCCCATAAAAAATCCATCGACCATCCAAAAGATTGTTGGTTGATGACGGTGACCAGTAAATAACCAATCATTGCGCCTAAGGGAATGGCCAATAACCCCGCGACCATGCCAATTAAACTCGATTCACATAACACCAAACCACCCAGTTGACCTCGTGTGAGCCCGACGGCCCTCAACACCGCCATTTCTTTGGCGCGCTCTAATTGAATGGCCATGACCGCACTCATAATGCCAATAAAGGCGACCACGACGGCTAACCAACGCAGCACTTGGGTGACCGCAAAGGTGCGGTCAAAAATGGCTAACGAGGCGTCGATAATGGTTTGGGTGGGCCGAATATGCGTCGGTTGCCAATTGTGTTGTTCAATGAGTTGATGTACCTGGTGTAAGACGGTGGCGGTGTTAGCCGAGTTTTTCGCATACACACCAATAGACGTGATGCTTTCATCCTGCCAGTGTTGGACATAAACAGACCGGTGGAGCAAGATTTCTCCCTGTTCTGACCCATAATCTCGGTAAATACCCACAATCGGTAAACTTAACGGGTGTATGGATGGCAGGCGTAAGTTGTCGCCGACCTGCACTTGGTGATGGTAGGCATAAGGCTCTGAAACCAACACCCCTTGGCCTGCAAAAAAGGCAGTTTTGGCGAGCTCAGGCTCTCCAGACAATAAAACAAACGCGTCAAAATTGGCCACAGGCAGGTTAATGGCGAGTAAGGTGGTGAGCCCTGTGCGACTTTCTAATTGCACTTCTCGGCCATAACTGACGGCGGCAACACCGGGCAATTGCTGTAATTGCATCACGGCTTGATGGCTAAAAGACGCGCTATCCATACGCTGGCTAGCGCCCATGGGAGAGACATAGATATCGGCTTTTAAATACACATGCAACCAATCAGAAACAGCAACCCGAAAGCTACCAATCATCAGCCCCATTGCCGTCGTCGTCGCAATGGCGATGCATAATGCGGCAATGGCAATGGAGGTGCGAGCCAAGGAAATACGCACGCTGCGTAGGGCCATGCGCAGCACAAAGGCGGAGCTGCGACCGAGGAGTGTTTGCATGCCCAGCAAAATGCCGATCACCATGCTGGGGACGAGGCAAGCAAAGCCTAAAATCAGCGTAAATAACCCCGTAAAGGTCACGCCAAAGTGGTGCCAGGGTAAGTATAATAGGAGCCCACCTAAGCCCATTAACACCAAACCGATGAGATTAATCCAGTGTAAGTAGCGGACTAATTTTTGTTCAATTTCAATTGTTTGTGTGGCCATTCTGGGCGAGGTTGTGGTGGCTTCAAACGCGGGCAATAAGGTTGCAATGAAGGCGGCCAGTATGCCCAAGATTAAGCCTTTGGCGATGCTTGCCCAGCCTAACTGGATCTGCCGAATGGCCACAGAAAAATACAAATCATTCAAGGATTGTTCAACAAAACCGATTAACACATGGGTCAAGGCGTACCCCAGCACGAGGCCGATGAGCGCACCGATGAGGCCCATCAGCATCGATTCAAACAGCAAATAGAGAAACACTTCTTGCCGTGTTACCCCAATGGCCCGATAGATGCCAATCAATTGCCGCCGCTGTAAAACAGTAAAGGTAAAGGTGTTGTAGATTAAAAATAAGCCAACAATCAATGCGAGCAGGCTTAAGGCCTTTAAGTTCAGTTGAAAGGCTTCGGCGGTACCGGTCATATGCATGATTCGGGTGGTGGTTTCTAACAATTGGACCGCTGGTGTTAACGCCGCAGCAAAATCAGGATACGTGCTTTGGGAGAGCTTCAAATCCAGCCGAGATAACCGCCCCACTTGGTGTAATAAGGTTTGGGCGACGGCAATATCGGCCATCATGACATTGGCCATAGCCCGGCGCATTGCCGGGTCGGCAACGTGTAAAATCCCGACCACAGTGACGTTCATGGATTTACCATGATGCCGGACGGGCAAGGCGTCATTTAACTGTAGACCCAGTTGTTTCGCCATTTCAGCGGATATTGCGACGCTGTTGGGTTGGGTTAATAAGCGCGTCCAATCCCCAACGAATCGATTGCCTTGTGTGACGGTATTATGGTTGGGGTGAACCAAATCTAACCCCAACAGTGTGATGCGTTGTTCTTGCTGCCACACATACCCCTCAACCACGGGGCTAATGCTTAAGCGGGGAAATTGTTGTTTGAGTTTGACATAAAGAGTTTCATCTAAGCCTCGGCTGCGTCCGATTACTTGGTGTGTCGCTTGCCCGGATAAATTGTGTAACGATTGGGTTAATGATTGGTTGGCCAATCGTGCGGTGGCATCCACCGCCACCACTAAGGCGACGCCGAGTGCCACGCCGAGCAAAGCCAGCAGTAATTGCCACGGGTGTTGTCGCCAAAAGCGGAGGCTACTGAGGATGATCATGATGCAAACAAACGGCCATCTTGCATATGGTAAATCTGTTCAACATAAGGCGTGACTTGTTCGCTATGGCTGACGATGACTAAGCTGGTTTGATGGATATCGGCCAATTCATGTAGATGCTGTAAAACGTCTTCAGCGGTTTCGGCATCCAAGTTTCCGGTGGGTTCATCCGCAAATAACACCGCCGGTTCATGTATTAATGCGCGGGCAATGGCAACGCGTTGTTGTTCGCCGCCGGATAAATGTTCCGGGTAATCATCGCCACGATTGCCGAGCTTGAGCCGAGTCAATAACTGTTGTGCAGCGGCGCGTTTTTCTGGCGTCAGGAGGCGGTTCAGTGAGAGTGGCAATAAAACGTTTTCTAATGCGGTCAAGGTGGGAATGAGGTTGAAAAATTGAAAAACGATGCCCATCATGCGCCGCCTCAATAATGTGCGCTTGTGGTCGGGTAGTGTATTCAGCGTTTGTTGATTAAAGCGGACTTCTCCGGTATCCGGTAAATCAATGCCGCACATCAGATTGATTAAGGTGGATTTACCAATACCACTGCGTCCGAAAATAGCGATTTTATCGGCTTTGGCAAGCGACAGGTGTAAATCTTGACAGATGGTACGCGTCTGGCCGCCTTCCGTGAATGTTTTGCTTACCCCGGTCAGCTCAAGTAGGGGAGGTGGGTTAGGAGGCGAAGCCAATCAATAACCGCCACTGATGTAATTGACCAATTCACTGATGTGGCGTTCTTGGTCTTTGGCTAAATGCCGGGTTAAATCACCCGATGAAATCATGCCAACAACTTTGTCACCTTCCATCATCGGTAAATGACGACAACGCTTTTCGGTGATCAGCTTCATGGCTTCACCGACGGTTGAAATAGGGGATAAGACGATGACTTTTGTTGTCATCACTTTAGAAACGGTGGTTTTATGGATATCCAATTCATGTTCTACAACACGTCGCAACACATCTCTTTCAGAGAATAACCCGACTAATTTATCGGCCTCCATGACGATAACCGCACCAATATTTTCCTTGTTCAAGATATGCACGGCTTCCGCAACCGTTGTGCCGGGGCTAACTGTGGTAATATCTGTGCCTTTTTCATCAACAAGAACATGTACTGGGGTTTCCATGAGTGGCTCCTTCGGTCATTAGATTCATCATAATTCATTAAGTATAGCAGGCTATTTCAGGCTAACCCTAAGGGCTTATTATGACAAAAGAAAAATTGGTTTCAGAAGCGCTTTTCCAGTCCCCAGAAGCGTTTGAACATGCCTTTGTGGCAGGTTTGTCGGAATTGTTAGAGCAGAGCAGTCTCGGTGAATTTATCTTGGTGCTGGCCAATGCGACCCTCTCGCATCGATGGTTTAATGTGCTGCAAACACGCTTGAGTGGCACCTTTGATGCACTGTCTTCAGATTTGCAAGCAGATTTTCGAGGGGGGCATGTCAAAGCGGTGGTCGAAGATGATCTGATGGTGTTTTTGAAATTGCATCTGAGTGGTTTGTCGCATTTAAATTTGGTGCGACATCGCTTGGTCGGGGACTGGCAAGTCCAATTCAATCATTTACGCGTTTTCCGGCCCCAGCGGATGACGTGCCAAGCCGCACCACCCATGCAAATGCCTTTTGATGAGCAGGCCTTTCATTTTGATAAAGCGTTTTTACGCAAAGAATGCCTGTGGGAAGGTGATTTGCACGGCATGCCGATGAGTGTGTATTACAATAAATACCCGTTTACGGATTTTCATTGTTTACTCATCCCAGACAAAAGCAAACACCACCCACAGTACTTGACGGCGGCTTACCATGCGTATCTTTGGCAGCTGGGCGAGGCTTTGGGCGGCACCTTTCCGCACATAAAATTTGGTTACAACGCTTTAGGTGCGTATGCCTCGGTCAACCATTTTCATGTCCAAATGGCGCTCAAAGCAACCCCGTTTCCCGTCGAGCAGGCGCAATGGCAGCATCAAGGGGGCACGCAAATTTATCCCATAGAAACGCAGGTTTTCACACATGCGGATGCGGCGTGGGCATTTATTCATGAGTGCCAGCAACAGCAGCAACCCTTTAACTTATTATATACGCCCGGTCGTTTGTTTGCCTGGGCGCGAAAAGCGCAGGGCACCTATGCGCAACCCGATTGGACCGCAGGGTTTACCTGGTTTGAGTTGGCGGGCAGCTTTATTACGTTTAATGCGGCACATTTTGATGCGTTGGAAGATCAACAAGTGCGTGATGCTCTGTTTGCCGCTTATCGCTGAAGTATCCAGATCCAATCTCGGAATAGATTGAGGTCGGCATGATTGATATATTTGTTCGACAGCGTACCACCGGCTGGATAAAATTTAATTTTATCATAATACAATATGATTGTTTTTTGGCTGATGGCTTTGAGCGGGGTGGCATTCAGCTGAATCTGCACTAAGTTGTTGTCCAGCCATTGTCCAGAGTGGATATAGGTGCCTTGAAAAAAGCTGAGATCAATTTTACGGGTATCGTGTTCAGGGTTTCTGTTGAAACGGGCAAACTGCATTTTTTCTCGTAATGTGATCAAGGCCTGATTGATTTCACGGTGGAAACTCTGGAGCTCATCAGGGCGGTAGCCTTGTATCCAATCTTGGTAGGTTGCATTAAACGCGACGTTATCTAGCATCAGCCCCTGGCGAATGCGGTTGGTCAATATTGTCACGATATTGGCGTAAGCAGTTTTGGAGACGTACTGGGGCCATTTCAGTCTATTTTGGCTGGGTGTGTGGTAAAAGCGGTGATAGTGAATGGACATGATAAAGGCGGCCATTTGGTCAAATAAATGGTCTGCGATGGTACGGATATCGTCTGGCCGGTAGTCTTGTGCTAGGCGTTGAATGCTGTTGGTCACAAACGTCTGCGTGGCTTGCTGCTCTGCTTCAAATGCTGCTTCAGACATTGTATCGGCGGCTGTTGGGTAAGTGGGGTGGTAACCTTGTAGTGCAGCAACCTCTGCATCAAAGTCCCCCAGTTCCGCAGCCGTTTGAAACTGCAACACCCACCAATAGGCACCAATAGCGAGCAAAAATACGGCCAAAAATCGGCTATTGTTGGTCGAAGCTGTGCTTTCTGGGCGACGATCAGGCAGCAGCATCAATAACCCGAGCCCTATCAATCCCCCCAAACCAAGCAATCCGAGCACACCAGAGTAACCTTTGGTGATGACATAAAATACCGCACCATAGGTCATCAGCAAGATACCGGCGGCATAAGGCAACCAGCCCATATCAAAGCCGAAGTGGATGAGAAACGCATCAATAAAAAAGGCGATGATCAACACAATGGTGCCGTAACTTAAGCCGCGAGAAGCTTTGCGTTGAATTGGGTCAACTGCGTCACCCACTGTTGCCACCTCGGGTAACGGGGCGGCTGTGTTGGCGGGTGAGCTTGGCTTGTTGTTGGGGACTTTATGAAAATAAATCCCACAAGTGCTGCATTGTTCAGCATCGGTGCTGAGTGCATGACATTTGGGGCATGGATAAGTGTTCTGCTGTGTCTCTGTGAGCGGGGTGATTTCAGCGATTAAGCCAGCTTGGGTTAAGGCGTGATGATACTGTTGCGCGGTGAGTGCATTTAAGGCGCGTTTTTCGAATTGCCTGTCGTGATTGAGCAATGCATCTGCGGCGGCAGGTTCAATCGAAAAAATTTTTGCCAGGCGTAATCTAACTTGGTCTTGGGTGTATTTGGGGGCAATTTCACCCTGGCTGGTGACGTCATAGCGTGTTTCTTGTGCTTGCTGCATGTCAGTTTCCAATCACGCTGATTGCTAAGAGTAATAGCCATGGCTGTTGTGTCGCTATGTCTGGATTGTGCCAGCGAAAATACGCCGGGTTATGCAAGCTGACTTGGGCGGTGATGTGGCCTTGTGCGTCTCGAATGACTGCGGATGGTTGCTGTTTTCTCTTGCCGAATAAAGACTGTATCATATCTAAGAGTTTAAAATCGACAAGGCGTTCTCTTAAAGCCGTCGCCATATCGGCAGCAACATCATCGATTGTCACTTCCTCTTCGGCACGATAGATCAAAACCCCGTGTGCTGACTCGCAGGTTACCTCGCGGTGAAAACGATGTCGTTGGCAGTGGGCAACAAGCTCGCCCTGTGCATTCAGAATATCGAATTCGCGTTTTAAATAATGCCAGGTGCGGCGTTCAACCAAGGTAAACAGGGGGCGTTGCTGTCGGTCGGTTAAGCTTAAGCGCCAACATGGCATGGCGAGGGGATGGAGGAAGAGAATCAACAGGAATAATAGGCTGGCACCAATGACGCTTATGCTGGAGTCAATGAAAAAAGATTCATAAACATGCACAAAGAGATACTGGCAGGAAAATCCAACAGCACCGGCAAGCAGCAGTCCAGACAAAGGGCTTAGAATAATGCGGGCACTCGTGAGTGTGCCCAGATAACGTCCTTTGTCGGTGGTATATTGGTTCGCGCCAGAGATTGAAAATAACGTGGGTATGATGCGTCCAACCGCTAAAATGTGTACCGGTGCTTCAGGCGGTTTTGCTGTTGGCTCGGGCTTTGTTTTGAGCGGCGTGTGTGTCGGAACCATGGCGTGTGCCCAACTGACCGCATCCATCACCACGTGTATTTGCGCGAGTACCCCAATTTGTTGCAGGCGTTGTTTGAGCTGAGTTGCTTGTGCCCAGGCCAGGTTTTTTTTGATCGGGCGTGTGTTGCCATCGAATAATTGATCAACGGTTTCAGCGCTGAGTTGGAACTGTTGTGCAAAAGTGGATTTGGCCTCATTGACATCGGTGCCTGCAACCACATCACCTTTTAACATGACATGATAACGTTCGCATTCGGTTTCCATAGCGCGCCTGTTGTTACTTCATGATAGGGGATGAGATGCAGTTAGTTATAGAAGTATAGATCAACCAGGCAGCGCGCCGTTTTTATCGTTTTTTTTTTGGTCAATTTTTTGTAATTATTGATTGATAGGCCAGTAAATACGTGATAGATGAACTAGGGTATTAGTGATATCGAGCTATGGGACGTATGTTGGGCGTCACTTTTTCCATTATGAAAAAGTATGGAATACATGTAAGCTTTTGATTTTACTTTTATTTGCCCATGGTGTCCGAGCATACCTAACTTTTCACATAATACTGTTAAAAAACGTAATTTATTTAAAATTAATGGTTTAAAAAAGCATGGCTGATTCTGATTGCTTCAGGGTGCTGTGGTATACTAATGTAAATTAACAAGGAGCACTTATGCCCGTCGTCGCATTTGACACATTAGAACTCACCGAAACTTTGAAGCAATCAGGTTTTACTGATGATCAGGCCAAAGGCATAACAGGCGCTCTGAAGCAGGCGCAAGATGTGCATTTGGAAACCCTGGCCACAAAGCAAGATATCAAAGATATCAACACAAAAATCGACAGCTTTGAAGCAAGGTTGGAAGGTAAAATTGAGACCCTTCAAACAAGGCTAGAAGGAAAAATAGAAACTGACTTGTCTAATACTAAATACGATATGATTAAATGGATTGCGGGTTTATTGTTAGCTCAAGCTGGTTTGGTCGCGACTTTGGTGAAACTGCTTTAGCTTAATTATCAAGCCTTTCGCGTAGACCAGCGTTGAGGTTACCTTGGATGTTAAAAGCGCACCTGGCACGATTCGAACGTGCGACCCCCTGCTTCGTAGGCAGGTACTCTATCCAGCTGAGCTACAGGTGCTTTAGGGCACGCATTATGACTGCGACGTGTTTTCACGTCAAGTGCGATTTTATGCGGTTTGATAGAAAGTGAGAATAGAGCGGGAGCCTAATTCAGGGTAATCCTGCATAGACAGTTTTTTTGTGTCGTAATAGGATGGCAGCCAGCTATAACAATAAAATAATAATAACAACATAGCTTCTCGCTACTGTATAAGAACAGTTTGCGTTACAAAGCCAGCCCTTAATCGGCTGGCTTTTTTTCTATGTGTGCACCTGAATTTCGAATGAAAACACGCTTTTTATGTTACACTACGCCGTCAATCCAGATCTAAATATAACAATAATACATCCCATGATCATACAAGGTGTCCATTCTCTGTGAATAAAGTTAAACCGATCTATTTACTGGCAGACAGCCAATTATTATTCTGGAAAGATGAGGATGGCGAATATCTGTTGAATGGATTACCGCGGATACATGGGGAACATGCACGTGTTGCTTATCTAGGGGCCTCAAACCAGTACCAACCCGAATTTTACGATATTTTTCTCTCTGCGATGGATAACATTGGCTTTTCCGTCTGCCAATCTGTGCGCGGGGATGTTGAAGCAGATCGTCAATTCTTGCAGAAAGCGGACATTATTGTACTGGCAGGTGGGGACACGTTACATGGTTGGCAAGTTTTTCATGAGGAAGGGTTAGACGAATTAATCGTCGAGCGATACCTACAAGGCGCAACGCTGATTGGGGTGTCTGCGGGCGCTGTGCAGTTAGGTTTGGCCGGTTGGGCTGTATCGGATGCGCATAAATTTCAAGTGTTTCCTACGTTTCAATTGGTGCCTTATTTGGTGGGCGTACATGAAGAACCCAATTGGACGCAGTTACAGCAAGTCCTGGATACCTGCGCAGAAAAACATGCTGCGTTTGGCATTCCGGCAGGCGGCGGAGCGATTATTCACCCGGATTTGTTTGTTGAGCCCGTGCGCCACCCGCTGATGGAGATTGATGAACATGGTAACGCTTCCTTGTTATACCCACCGGATGAGCCAAAAATGACCGTAGAAAGAGGCGAAGATCGCATTCGTATCCCTGAGCAAGAATGGTCTAAAATGGTACATTGATTAAAATATGAGGTGTATCGGCCGATAATCAATATATGTTACATGTGCCGATTGATCCTTATACGTATGACAACATTGCTCGCTTAGGTGGGCTTGAAAAGCGCATTCGTCGCGTCAAAAAAATTGAAAAATCGACCCGCTCGTCGGTGTATGATGAAGCCCATCCAGAGCTGGATATGGCACCGATTTATCCGAGAAATAATCGGCGACAGATGGTGCGCCGGGTGAAGTCCAGGCCTAATTTTAAACGCAATTTGGCGTACGATACACGCAGCCCAACTGATCGTCGTCGATGAGAGTTCAGCGCGTGCCTGATTCCCTTGATTAAAGCAAGCGGCCTCTATAGAATCAATGGCTTCCATGATCTACCTTAAATATATAGCGCAGTCAATGAGAACGCATGGCGTTGGCGGACAAGCAAAGGATAACCGTGAAAAAAACAAAAATTATTGCGACCATGGGTCCCAGTTCTTCTAGCATTGATGTGTTACGTCGACTTATTGCCGCAGGGTGTAATGTTGCACGGATTAATATGAGCCATTCCAGCCATGAAGAAGCTGTGGAAATCATCAAAAAAATTCGCAGTCTGAGCGATAAAATTGGCATTCTGATCGACACCCGAGGCCCTGAGATTAGAACCACCATGGTGGAGAGTGTGGTGCATTTAACGGCGGGGGATATCGTTGTGATGCAAGGGGGTGAGGAGAATACGGCAAAAACACACATTTTCATCAATTTTGATGGTTTGCCCAATGTGGTTGATGTGAATACCGCCGTGTTAATTGCCGATGGTCAAATTGAATTACGGGTGGTCAGTATAGAAGGGAGTGAACTCCATTGCCGCGTGATTAAGGGGGGGCAACTGGGCTCCAAGAAAGGCGTGAATATCCCCGGTATTCGTTTACCGATCCCATTTTTAACCCCTCAGGACAAAAAAGATATTGCTTTTGCGGTTGAGCAAAAAGCAGACTTCATTGCTGCCTCATTTGTCAATGATGTGCAAGACATGAAAGATATTCGAGCTGAAGTGGGCAAGCATGGCGGAGACATCGCGGTTATTTCTAAGATTGAAAGCCAATATGCCTTGGATAACTTAGATGAGATTATTGAAAAATCCGATGCGGTGATGATTGCGCGTGGCGATTTGGGCGTGGAGATTTCTTTAGAAGAAGTGCCTGTGGTACAGAAAAAAATTATCGAGAAAAGTCGTATAGCCGGGAAAAATGTGATTGTGGCGACGGAAATGTTGGAGTCCATGATCCATAACCCAAGACCGACCCGTGCAGAAACGTCAGATGTTGCTAATGCCATTTTTGAAGGCACGGATGCACTGATGTTATCCGGTGAAACCAGCGTGGGGGATTACCCGGTTGAAGTGGTGCAGACCATGTCACGTATCGCGCGCATTGCGGAGGCTGAATCCACGCGTTTTGCTAAGGACATTAAACCGGGCAATAAAGTCACAGAAATTATTTGTAAGGGGGCGTGGTTAGCGACCCGAGATTTGAGCATTCAAGGCATTCTAGTGCCGACTTCCAGTGGCCGTACCGCATTGCGCATGAGCCGTTATCGACCTTATGCACCCATTTTAGCCACAACCCCGAATATGAAAATCGCAAGGCGCTTATCTCTCTGTTATGGCGTGTATGCGCTGCCGAGCCGACATGATGGCCGCATGGAAGTGATGGTCAGACGATCCTGTAAATTGATGGTGGAATCAGGGTTATTAGAATTAGATGATTTGACCGTGGTGGTGTGTGGCGTTCCTGTGGGCCATCGAGGGACAACCAATCTTCTAACCATTCAACGCGTAGGGGATCTGCTGGGTAAAGACACGGAGAGCAATGTGGCAAAAGATTGACCTGGCGCAAAATGGCCTATTTTTCCAATGATATGCTCAATAACGTGTCTTTAAACGGTTAAAAAGGATTTGCGATGAAAGCATGGCGTGTATGTCTAGCATTACCTCTTTTTGTGATCAGTACGATCTCGCAAGCAGATACCATGGTGTTGATTCATGGGTATTTGGGAGATGCGTTTTCCTGGGAAAATAGTGGTGTTTCGACCGTGTTACAGCAAAATGGTTGGCAACGGGGGCGATTTCAGCGACAGGTAAACACCAACCAGTTTTATAGTATTAACTTACCCTCTGCGGCATCTATTGCGGTGCAGGCAAATTATCTACGACCCATACTCACGCGTATTTCACAATGGCATCCGCAGGATCGTCTCATTCTGGTGGGGCACTCTGCGGGTGGTGTGGTGGCACGTTTGATGGTGGTGGAAAAAGTCGTCCCGAACATTGATACCTTAATTACCATTGCTAGCCCTCACGTTGGCACACCGCGTGCGGCGCAAGCGTTGGATTATGCGGATACGGGGTTACCTTTCTCGTTATTCCAGTGGTTTTTCAGTAATGATTTATACCACAAGAGTCGTGCTGGGGCGGGTTTGTTCTTGGATTTGTTGGCGCCAAGGCCGGGTAATTTGTTGTATTGGTTAAATGCGCAGGCTCACCCACAGATTCATTACTATTCGATTATCCGGAAATTTTCTATGGGGCGGGGAGACCAAATGGTGCCTAGCTTTAGTCAGGATATGAACAATGTACCGGCATTGCGGGGGCGTTCAGGGACTTTGGTGATGGATTTAACACACACATTACAACCGGTGGATGGGCAAAATATCCTGTTGATTTTACGCCAGATTAAGCAAAGCCAAGGCACCAAAGTGGCTGCTCGGTAGTACCCAGAATGCGCCTAATGACCAACGGAAGCTGACCCCACGATGATTGGCCAAGTCGGCAAGATTTATATTATATGACTATACTTCTAAGGGTTCATTTGGGGTTACTGTTTTGAATTGGCTAGGAGTCGATTATGGGTGAGAAATTTAGTGAGGTTGATGCAGCAGATTTTGAAAAAATCCGCGAAAAGCCAGAATACGTGAAGATTGAAGAAGCGTTGGTGCAACTGGGTGGCGGCAGTGTTGCAGGCGTAAAATTTAAGAAAGAAGCATTAAAGGCTGCAGGTTGGAGGCATCATGAATTGACCACTTATGCAGCAAAATTAGATGATGCGATTAAAGCGTTTAATAATATTCGATCCGCCTTAGTGTCGGCGTCGTCCAAAGATGATGTGCTGAAAAAATTGGCGTAGAAGATCATCACTTGCTTGGGTGAATACCCAGCAAGTGATTTTTTTTTGCGTGTTCTAGCCCCCCCTCTATATTGATATTCTGCTCAACAACCGTGACGATCGCCAACATAACTGATGTTGGTGTTGCATCATCGTGCGCCATGTGACGATTTTCATGAGTAACCGTTTACCGCCTGCCATTATTTTGACTATCCATGCATTAGTTGCCTGCTGTCAGCTTTGCTGATATACCGCAATGCGCGTTCGTTGTCGGTGTTTCCTTCCCATAGGCCATGTTGGCCTGATCTCTGCATATGCCATTACAATGTTGTTTTTTTGTCATGTTTTCCATAAAGCGTGGCCAATAAAGCGGCAAACGTAGGGCAGCGTATTGGATAAAACGGCAATGTATTGCCGCCAATAAGCCATCAAATTGAGACTGTGTTGGAGGGTAGGGCCTTGTCAGAGGTGAGTCAAAAACAACAAGAAGAAGTGACAGACAAGCGTCAAATTTTGGTGTTTGCACCGAGTCAAGCATTCGCGCGCAATACGGTGGAAATGATTGATGAAAATTGTCGGGCATTGGCGCAATTAGGATACCGCATTACTTTAGTGGAACCTTTTGAGCATACCGAATTTGTGCAGGATCATGAGTTTGAAACACGCACCATTGATGGTTATGACCGTATTCGGGTGTATGGCTGGTCACGTTTGCAAGGCACGCGAGAAGCGTTATGCCAGGACAATGCAGAAGCGGTGGTTTTGCGTTTATTGGCACAAATTAAACCAGATTTAGTGGATGTTCAACATTGTAGTGTGTTTGGGGCGGATATCATTCGAGTGGCGAAGCAGGCTGGTTACCCTGTCACGGTTGCGATCAATGATTTTTGGTTATTTTTGCCCACTGAAACATGCCCTTATGATATGACGGTGAAGATGGCAGACCCGGTTCGCTTAAAGGCCACGGTTGAGTTGATTAACACGCATGCAGATCAAGTCATTGCCGCCACACGGTCGCTTTATCATTTTGCGGTGGATTGTGGGATTGATCGTACCCGCCTGAGTTTACAGCATGCCAGTAGCAGTTTGGTTGATCGTTTGGTGGCCATGCCATTGAGTAAACGACCACTGGATATCTTAACTTTAAATTTCGCTTTTATTGGCCAGATTAATGAAGATAGTGGCCTGAGTGTCCTACTGGATGCCCTGTCACAAGTGCACGAAGCGATTGGCTTCCAAACTATTTTGAATCTCTATAGCGATGATAAAAAAAGTGATTATTATCGTCAGTTAGATATTGAGCATATTGATAATCGGAGTTTCGGTGTTGTGACCGTGAAGCGTCACCATCGTTTACCGGTGTTGCAAGATATTCTTTCAAAAACCGATGTATTGGTGATACCCAATTTGGCAGATGAAGGGTATAGCCACCTCATTGAATACAGCCTTGCGAGTAAAGTCCCCGTTGTTTGCACGCATTTGAACAACCATCGCGAACATTTCAAAGATCATATTCAAGGGCGTTATGTTGCGCCAAATGATGTGGCGTCATTGACGGATGTTTTGAATGATCTGATTGATCACCCATTTTTGATTTATCAATATCAAACCAATATTCGGCGCCCCAGGCTGTGGGGAGAGTGGGCCAGCGCCGAGTACCTGCGCTTATGTATCCTGTTCAACGATACCGTTGAGCCTGGCCGGGTGGTGAAGCGATTAAACGTGAAAGCCGGTGAGTTAGCGCAAAGAGAGGAAGAGAAGAACCTTTACCATTCGTGGCTAGATAAGCATTCTTTGCGTGAAATTGATGGTCAGTTTATGGCCGAGCGCATGCTTACTTGGGGAGTGATGCCCTCATTTCAATTGATTATTCCTGTGCGCCAAGGAGAAGAAACCTTGTTGGCGACAACCATTAATGGGTTAGATGCGCAGCTGTATAAACGGTGGAAAGTGAGTATTGTGGCGGCATCTCCCGCACCTGGGGAGATTTTTAATCAGACCGATCTTTTACAGTGGTTTGAAGTGGCCTCTGATGACCTGATCATGACGGGGGTGAATGAGATCATCAAAGACTTAGAGATGGATTGGGTCACCTTGGTGGAACCCGGCACAGTCTTTTCATTGAAATGGTTATTTGATTACGGCGACTATATCAATATTCACCCGGAATGGAATCTGATCTATACCGATGATGATTGCAAATTAGCAACAGAGGATCATACCGACCCCAAATTCAAACCAGATATCAATCTGGATTTGATTCGCTCGTATAACTATATTGGTAGCCTTGTGGTGATTCGTACGTTTGTGTTGCAGTCTTTTGACGGCTATACCACCTTGCCGGGTGTTGCGACGCATGATGCTGTGTTGAAAACGTTAGATTATTGTGGTGAAAAAGCCATTGGCCATATTGCCAATTTATTGGTGCATCATCCTGTTTTTGATGTCCCTAAAATTAGCAGCAATGAAATTAATCAGAATACCAAAACCATTTTGAACGACCATTTTGTGCGCAATAAAATATCCGCGAGTGTGTATGATGGTTTGATTGTGGGAACATTCCGTACCGTTTATCACCACGAAAGCACCCCAATGGTGTCGATCATTATTCCGAGTAAGGATATGGTGCATTTGATTCGGGACTGTGTGCGTGGCATTTTCGAGAAAACAGGCTATTCGTGCTTTGAAGTCATTGTGGTGGACAATCAGAGCCAAGCAGAAGATACATTCGATTTTTACGAAGAGATGAAAGCCAAATACCCCGACCAATTTCGCGTTATCTCATATCCACATCCGTTTAATTATTCGGCCATGAATAATATTGCCGTGGCAGAAGCTAAGGGTGATTACGTTCTGATGCTGAATAATGATATTCAGATCATTCAGGATTCATGGCTTGAGCGTATGGTGGCACATGCCCAACGGCCTGAAGTTGGGATTGTGGGTGTGCGTTTGGTGACGTTGAATCAGCATATACAGCATGCAGGTGTTGTGCTTGGGATGCGTGATATTGCAGGGCATATTTATTCAGGGGCTTCTCTGGATGCGCCAGGGCATTTAAATCGGGCTCAGGTTGATCAGAATATGTCCTGTGTGACGGCCGCTTGCATGATGGTGAGAAAATCTATTTATGAAGCAGTCAGCGGCTTTGATCAGGTTGATTTGAAGGTTCAGTATAACGATGTTGACCTTAACCTTAAGGTTGGAAAATTAGGCTACAAAATCGTTTGGACACCGTATGTGACGTTGGTTCACTATGGCTCGGTTTCACAGGTGACCTACAAAACCAATATTGAAGTGACGCGTGATACGCATGAAAAAGACATTATGTTGCGGCGTTGGTTGCCCGAATTAAAAGCGGATACTGCATTTAATCGGAATTTGTGCCTGTCGGATACACGCAGTATCTTCGAACCGAATTTTGAAGTGAGCTGGGATCCGAATTTTCGTGCTGAAATGCGCGTTTTGGGTTTGCCTTGCACGTTGGGGCCGATTGGTGAGCACCGTATGTTCGCGCCTTTCCGTAATTTGAACGACACCGGCTTGATTGATTGTGCTTATTTACCGCCGATGAATATGAGCTCGCGTGTGCCAACCTTGGTCGAGTTCGAGCGTTGGGATGTTGACACGATGTTGCTGCAAACCACAGTAACCGATACCCATTTAAACTTATTACGTCGCATCCAGAAATATAGCCATGCCTTTAAGGTCTTCGATTTGGAAGATTTAAAAACCACGATTCCCGATAAAAATTCACAAAAACCGTTCTTGTATCCTGAAATTAAGCGCCGTGTGCGTGAGGGATTGAGCTACTGTGACCGTTTGATTTGTACGACGGAACCGATTAAACAAGCGTATAGCGGCATGATTGATGATATTAAGATCGTCCCCATTTATTTGGAGCGTTCACGCTGGGGGCAAGTGTCATCATTACGTCGCCAAAGCGATAAGCCGCGTGTCGGTTGGGTTGGGGCTCAACAACACCTAGGTGATCTTGAGTTGATTTTTGATGTGGTAAAACAAACCAGTAAGGCTGTGGATTGGATTTTCATGGGCATGTGCCCAGAGGAGATCAAACCGTACGTTGCCGAATCACACGGTGCGGTGTTATTTGAAGCGTATCCCGAGAAAATGGCCAGTTTAAATCTAGATTTAGCCATTGCGCCGTTGGAATACCACCCTTTTAATGAAGCCAAAAGTCATTTGCGCTTATTAGAATACGGCATCATGGGTTGGCCTGTTGTTTGCACAGATATATTACCTTACCAAAATGGCCCAGTGAAATGCGTCAAAAATAATACGAAGGATTGGGTTGAGGCGATTATGGAGCGGGTAAATGATTTGGATTATGCCGCCCAGGAAGGGGATGCGTTAAAAGCATGGACGTTGAACAACTGGATGTTGGAAGACCATTTGGACGTTTGGTTAAGTGCGTTAACACCGGATGCAGTGCGTGAACCGATGTTACAAGGCGCTCAAACAATTTTAAAATGATGAAAATTAATATTGCTGTATTAAGCAGCAAATATAGTTAATTTAGGAGAGCATTATGGCTTTAGTCGTGAATACCAATATATTCTCTATTAATGCACAGAGGAATTTAACCCGAACGCAAGGGTCATTACAAACCTCTTTGCAGCGCTTGTCTTCCGGCCTTCGGATTAACAGTGCGAAAGATGATGCGGCGGGTTCGTTTTCTGTCGAGAAATTGAATGCAGACATTCGAGGGGCGAATCAAGCGATTAGAAATGCGAATGATGGCATTTCATTGGCGCAAGTGGCGGAAGGCGCATTATCACAAATCGCGTCTAACCTTCAGCGTATTCGTGAATTGGCGGTACAATCCGCGTCGGATACCATTGAGGATCGCACCGGATTGCAGGCAGAAGTGGATCAGCTAACCCAAGAGATCACGCGGATTGCCAAGGTCACAGAATTCAATGGCCGAGGTGTCATCAGTGCGTCGAATCTTAACAGTGGTGAATTAACCTTCCAAATTGATAGAGATGGTGATGTTAGTAGCCAGATTACTGTGGAGTTAACGGGTCAATCAACGGTTAACTTGAGTTCTATTGCCGGTATTGGCTCCAGCCAGACAGCGGGTTTGACTCAGACGGGTATTGTCGATATTTCCACAGCGGATGCGGCTTCTGCGGTGTTGCAAAGTGGTATCAATACCCTCGGCGCTGGGAGCCGGAGTTTGGATCGTGCGATTGATGCGATTTCACAGAAACGGGCCATTTTCGGGGCGGTGCAAAATCGATTTGAAGCCGTGATTTCAAATTTGTCTATTTTCAGTGAAAATCTTTCTGCGGCACGAAGCCGTATCGAAGATGCTGATTTTGCACAAGAGACGGCGGCGTTAACGCGTTCACAGATTTTGCAGCAAGCGGGTATTTCGATTTTGTCGCAAGCCAATCAAGTGCCACAACAAGCCTTATCATTGCTGCAGTAGTGAAATTTTTCATCATTATCGGACTGGGGAATTGTTATGGCGCTGGTTGTTAATACCAATTTATTTTCGCTCAATGCGCAACGGAATTTAACTCGGACTGAAGATGATTTGCAGTTATCGCTGCAGCGTTTATCGTCAGGGTTGCGCATCAACAGTGCAAAAGATGATGCGGCAGGTTCCTTTTTGGTTGAAAAAATTCAGGATGATTTGCTCGGCCTGAATCAATCGATACGGAATGCAGCAGATGGCATTTCTTTGGCGCAGACAGCAGAAGGGGCATTGTCTCAAATTGCGCTGAATTTGCAGCGTGTGCGTGAACTCGCGGTGCAATCGGCGACGGGTACTTTAGAAGATCGGTCTGGTTTGCAAGAAGAAGTGAATCAATTGACCCAAGAGATCTCTCGTATCGTACAAGTCTCTGTATTTAATGATGTGCCATTACTCAGTGGTTCGTCCACCTTCACTTTTCAGGTCGGCCAAGATGGTTTGGCGAATAATAAAGTGGTTGTGAATTTAACGGCGGGTGATATTGGGATTAGCTCCATCGCGGGGGTGTCTGTGGATATTGCGGTGAGTGGAATTATTGACCTGACAACATCCGCTAATGCCTTTGCAGTACTGGCCAGTTCGGGTACACAAAGTATTGATGTGGCGCTCGATGTGATTTCCCGGAAAAGAGCCCAGTTTGGCGCTTTGCAGAATCGTTTTGAGGCGGTGATTTCGAATTTATCGATTTTTAGTGAGAACTTAGAATCAACACGTAGCCAGATTGAAGATGCCGATTTTGCCAAAGAAACGGCCCGGTTGACGCGGGCGCAAGTACTACAACAAGCAGGAATAGCCATTTTAACGCAAGCTAATCAAGTGCCTAGTCAGGCTTTAGCGTTGTTGCAATAAACCATTTGATTGACTAGGCTGTGATTGAACGGTCGCTGTGTGACATCAAAATTTAAGACTTGTGCAGCAAAGGGTTAAGCGTTTCCTCAATTTTTTCTGAAAAAAAACTAAAGAATTATTCCGCCAAGTCGATAGCCTGTGTAACCAATTATGAAATTCACCCTGTGAAAGCGTAGACATCCTAGAGATTGCGTCGCTTAAGGAGTTTTAAGATGGCTCTCGTCGTCAATACTAATGTATTCTCAATTAATGCCCAACGTAACTTAACCAATTCTGGAAGTACTTTAGGCACATCCCTAGAACGATTATCCTCAGGCTTACGGATTAACAGTGCAAAAGATGATGCGGCCGGTTCCTTCACCGTTGAAAAGCAAACGGCAGACATTCGTGGGGTTAACCAAGCCATTCGGAATGCGAGTGATGGCATTTCTTTGGCGCAAACCGCAGAGGGTGCGTTAGCGCAAATTGCATCTAACCTTCAACGAATTCGTGAACTTGCCGTACAGTCGGCCTCTGATACGGTTGAAGATCGTACTGGTTTACAAGCTGAGGTTGACCAATTAACCCAAGAAATTACCCGGATTGTGAAAGTCACCACATTTGCTGGTCGAGGTATTATCAGTGCCAGTAATTTGGCGAGTGGGGAGTTAACCTTCCAAGTGGGCCAAGATGGCGATATCAGTAGTCAAATTACGGTTGAATTGACCGGGCAGACCACGGTCAACCTGAGTTCGATTGCGGGTATCGGTTCAAGCCAAACGGCGGGTTTGACGCAGACGGGTATTGTGGATATTTCGACTGCGGATGCAGCCTCTGCAGTGTTGCAAAGTGGTATCAATACCCTAGGCGCTAGGAGCCGGAGTTTGGATCGTGCGATTGATGCGATTTCACAGAAACGGGCTATTTTCGGGGCCGTTCAAAACCGGTTTGAGGCGGTGATTGCGAACTTATCCGTTTTTAGTGAAAACACACAAGCGGCTAGGAGTCGTGTTCAAGATACAGATTTCGCGGCAGAAACTGCAAGATTGACCCGTTCGCAAATTTTGCAACAAGCGGGTATTTCGATTCTGTCTCAAGCCAACCAACAACCACAGCTTGCACTTTCCCTTCTCGGGTAAGCGTAAAACCCGGTTCAGATAGTCTGAGACCGGGGCATTTGAAAGTAGGTGATCAGCCATGTCTACGGTAACGGACACAACCTCAGTCAATTTTTCCCCAGCCAGTCAACTCAGTGTGGCTTCAGCGTTGGAGAAAAGTGCTGTGCGATCTGAAAATGTTGTCAAGTTACAAGGGGCTGTGGCGGATGACACGAAATCTCAGGCGGCTCAATCAACACAGAAAACGTTGGCTGATATTCGTCAGGAAGATGCCGACAAAAAAGGCAGTGATGATTTATTAGTGCCAGATGAGTTGCAAGCAGTGGTCAAAAATTTGAATGATTTTGTGCAAAATATTCAACGTGATATCAGTTTTAATGTCGATGAATCGACCGGCGGTGTGGTGGTCAAGGTCAAAAATGCAGGGACAGATGAAGTCATTCGGCAGATCCCAAGCGAAGAAGTTTTGGCCTTGAGAGAACGTTTGAAAAATGACGCCAATAATGTGACCGGATTGGTGTTAAGTGCACGCGTCTAAAAATCGGCCCGATTTTTGCTACAATGTTTGCAGATATAACGCAATGAAGGAGGCTAGTGATGGCGATTACAGCATCAGGTATTGGCTCTGGATTGGACATTGAGGGTATTGTTCAGCAGCTGGTTAGGGCGGAAAGCACCCCTCTTGTCAATTTAGACATCAAAGAACAAGATCTTGAGGTACGTTTGAGTTCTTTCGGGGCTTTAAAAAATAGCCTTTCCGCGTTTTCTAGTGCGGTATCCAAGCTCAGTTCATTAGATAAATTTAAAGTTTTCGCTGCAACCTCTTCTGATGAATCCGCAGTGACCTCAACCGTTGACAGTACTGGGGCAGCGGGGACATTTGATGTTACCGTGACGCAGCTAGCACAACGGAATAAAGTGACATCAGATGCTTTTACGGATGCTTCGACAGCGCTTGCCAATACAGGCGATTTAACCATTGATGTGGACGGTAATGCGTTTACCGTGACCATTGATGGCACCAATAATACCCTTTCGGGTATTCGCAATGCGATTAATCTCGCTTCTGACAATACGGGGGTAACAGCCTCTGTTTTGAATGAGGATGGGGGAAGTCGACTCATCATTACCGCAAATGATACCGGTATCGCCAAGGCTGCCAGCATCACCTCAAGCAATGCATTAACAACAGAACTGAATTTAACAGAAATTGACCCGGTTAATGACATTGCGCAGGATGCGATTGCAGATATTAATGGGTTTACCGTGACGCGCTCTAACAATACCATTAGTGGGGCGATTCAAGGTGTTACATTAGAGCTGTTGACAACGGGTGGGAGTTCCCGCATCGATGTGAGCCGAGACGATGCCGCGATTGCTGAATCCATTAATGGATTTGCGAAAGCGTTTAATGGTTTACGGGGACAATTGGCCGGGCTTAGGCGGGAAGGCGGTACCTTGGAGGCAGACAGTACCATTTTGTCTATCCAACGTGATATTGACGGTGTGTTAAATAATCAGGCGAATATTACGGATGTTAGTTTTGGGTTTCTTGCTGAAATAGGTTTGGCTAGAAACAAAGCCGGTGATTTTATTTTGGATCAATCCTTATTGACGACGGCGCTAAATAACGATTTTGAGGGTGTTTCTAAGCTGTTGGCCGATGACCCTGATGGTTTTTTGTCGCGATTAAGCGATACAGTGGGTGGATTTATTGCTTTTGATGGTTTGGTGAGTGCGCGCTCCAGTGGTATCAGTACGGAAATTCGGGGGTTGCAAGAGCAGAGAGATCGAATTGAGGCGCGCCTTGTGATCATTGAAAAGCGTCTCAGAAGTCAGTTTTCAGCGTTAGATGGTCTGGTTGGGCAGTTACGTACAACCGGGACTTTTTTGTCTCAACAACTGGGGGCGTTGCCAGGGTTTACGAAAAAATAATCAAAATTGACTCAATTATCTGCGATATCAGCCGAAACAGTTACTGAACGGACAGACATCGGAGAATAAATATGAGCTTTGCACGTAATGCGTTACAACAATATGGTCAAGTCGCGACCCAAGCCCAAGCGGGCGCGGCAAGCCCGCATCGTTTGATTACGATGTTGTTGGATGGCGCGATGGAAAAGATAGCCGCAGGAAAGGGAAGTATGCTACGCTCTGAATTTGCCGAAAAGGGTAAACTTATCAGCGGTGCCATTGCCATTATCAATGGGTTGCGTATGAGTTTAGATAAAAAAATTGGCGGCGAGATTGCCCAAAATTTAGATGCCTTATATGAATACATGGGCCGGGTTCTGATGGAAGCCAATGTGAGCAATAATCCAAAACAATTGGATGAAGTGTCTAGTTTGTTAAATGAAATACGCAGTGCATGGGTTGCGATTCCAGAAGATGTCAAAAATATGCCGCGAGAAGAGTTAGAAAGTCGGTATCTAAATTAACAATAGAGATGTCAATGCCAGCGCGTGAAGAATTATTGAACTCCATTATCGATATGACTCAGAAAATGCTGGATCACGCACAACAGCAGGAATGGGAAGCACTTAACCTGCTGGAAGAAAAACGTAGAACGCTTATTACAGCGTTCTTTGACCAACAGAAAACTTTATCTGATGCTCATCAGATATCCATTCAAACGATTATTCAGCTAGATGAAAAAACACAGCAACTGGTGACAACGAAACGCAATGATGTGGGTCAATCTATCCAGTCGTTGGGTCAGAAGCGCCATGTGCACAGTGCATACGCCGATACGCTGAAATATGGCCAATAAACTTATTCGTTGAACTTCTCTTCGGCTTGTTCGATTAACTCTTGGGCAGTGCACTGGGCGGGTATATTGTCTGTGCAGGCGACTTTGATCTTGGCTTTTAAATTCATAAACCCCGCCGATGTACTCATGGGTCTTAGGTTTAAAACGTTGGAAATTCTTTGTAGGCTGTAACGCTGAAATGTTTTTTTGTTTGAGTGATACATGACAATCAGGTAATCGTGTTCACTGATGCGCGCAATTTCATCGGAGGGTCTGGCGGTGTGCTGTAAGCGACGTGAAATGCTGATGGTGATTTCATCTTTGACGCGTTGGCTGACCTCAGCGGTGAGTTCGGCATAATTGGTGATGCGTAAGTAAGCCAAACACAAAACACCCCCACGAGACTCAGCCGCTTTTAACAAGTTATTGATGCGTTTGCTGATGGTGCTGAGGTTGCTAAAACCGGAGATTGGGTCAGTTTGCATTTTGCCTTTTAAGGCTTGGTTCATGCGTGTGAGCACCTTGGAGGATTCCAGCAGCGTATTTTGTAACCCAGAGATGCGGCTGGCCGCATAAGTGCGGGCTAACAGCTCAAATTTGTTGGGCGGTTTCGTCAGGTAATCATCGGCCCCACGTTTGAATGCTTCGATCAGTGGCTCAATGCCTTCTTTACCCGTCAATAATAAAATATATGTGTAATGGTGACGCGCTTCATCGTGTTCTCGGATTTTGTCGGTGAGTTCTAACCCATCCATTTCGGGCATCATCCAATCGGTGATGAGAATATCGGCAGGTTGTTGCTGCATCATTTCCAATGCGTTGTGCGCACTGCGGGCCGTGCGCACATTGTGGTAACCCCCTTCGTGTAGTGTGCGTTCAATCATGGCGCAGTTTAGCTTTGAATCGTCAACCATCAATATTGAAATATCATCTTGCATGCGGGCTACCTAGTGGTTCATCCATGTTGGCGTGTGTTCTTACCTAAGATAGTCGAATTTTCGCAAGGCCGTGATAAACCTTCAGTCCATTCCTGTTGATGAGCTGTCCGTCGGTGCTTGAGAAATGCCCGCTGAGTCTAATGTGGCTGGTATATTTGGCGGTATAGTCTATTGTATTGATATAGATGTGAAAAAGCAGATTAAAATAGGGGTAACGATGGATCATAATACACAGATTAGGCAGCATTTGAATGGCTTGGCTCAAACCACGAAAACGGGTTTAGTAGGGCTTGCTCTGTTGTCGTTAATGCCCATTTCTCAAGCGTTGGCAGGTGAGGTCACGGTAACCGTTGGGGTGAAAAATGCCAATGTTTGCCTCGGTACTGCATCTGACCCTGCTAGCTTTGGTGCGAAAAATACCAAACGCAGTGGCCGTGTAACGTTTCATGATGTGCCTGCCGGGCGTACTCAAGTTACCGTTTCTCGCAAAGGGTATAAATCACAAACGCGTAAATTCACCATGAGCTCCAGCAGTTCAGTGCATGCGCCAATCCGAGAAGGGGTGGGTGGGGCGAAGTGCTTGTTAGCCAGTGTGCAGTTTCCTGCGGTTTCTACCCAGAAAAAGCAACAAAACAGTTATTCATTGCGGCTTGATCGAGTCTCACTGAATAATGGTGCCGGTTATGCAGGCGCTTATACGGTTAAAATTTATCATCAGGTACAAGGAAAACCAACCCATTATCGGGCCAGTGAGTCTCCTCTGTTTGATGATACTGATTGGCAAGCGTATGTGCCGGTACCCACAATCAAATTGAGTGCGGGCAAAGGTTCAAAAACAGTCTACTTCCAAGTGCGCAAAACCGTTGCCATCGGTAAGGGGGAAATTGTGCGAGAATCCACCATCGCCAGCGATAACATTAACATCCGATAAAATACCGATTGTCGCGTTAGGAACCGCTGTTTTCGCCGGTATGACTCTGTTATAATACCGGCGTATTATCACTAGCTTTCGCGATTCATGAAACGTTTCCTCTCTGTACTTTTATGTGCTTTATTCTCTGCTATCAGCATCGCTGAAGCGGCCAACCAGCCTACAACCGACGCCCTGTTGGATCAATATCAAACCTTAGTGTTACAAGTTAAAATCGTGAATATTGCCTCGGGTAAAAAATCCGGCCTTGGCTCCGGATTTTTTGTGCAGAAACAGGGCTATATCGTCACCAATTATCATGTCATTGCAGACTTGGTTTTTCAGCCCGAGCAATTTCAAGCGTATTATGTGCAAGCCGATGGCAGCAGTGGCACACTAGAAGTGGTGTCTTTTGATATTGTGCATGATTTGGCGCTGCTGAAAGCGAATGTGCAAAATACCGACTACTTTGACTTGAACCCTGAACCGGTTCAGAAGGGTGTGGCGCTGTATTCTTTGGGATATCCTCGGGATTTGGGGCTGGTGCTTTTGTCGGGGTATCACGGGGGGTTAATCCGGCACACGTTATACGAGAAAATTCACCTATTGGGGTCGTTACACAAAGGCATGAGTGGTGGGCCATCGTTTACCGCAGAGGGTTTGGTGGTCGGGGTGAATGTGGCAATATCCGGCAATCAATCAAGCTTTTTGGTTCCCGCGACATTTGTTTTGGACATGTTGGCGCAAGCACATCAGGATAATCCAATCTCTCTCCTTGACTTGGCAACGGATCAATTAAGGCAAAATCAAGCGCGTTATTTGGGTTCGCTGATTAGTCATCCGATGAAAGTGACCTCGTTAGGGCCGTATCGGGTGCCAGATAAATTGGCACCGTATATGCGATGTTGGGGGAGTGATACAGGGTCTGAACAGAGGACGTATCGCGTGATTGAGCAAAGTTGCGCAACCAAAGAAGATATTTTTTTAAACGCACACCATATTTCAGGCACGATCAGATTTATTCACCGACTGATTTCGAGCGAACAACTCAGCGCATTCCCGTTTTATGCGTTGTATGAGTCAGAATTCCGACACTTAGTGATGAAAACTGAAGGGCGAGCAGAAGATGTGTCCCGTTTTCAGTGTCAAGAAAACTTTATTGTGAATAATGGTCTTCATTTAAAAATTGTTTTTTGTGCCAGAGGGTATAAAAAATTCTTGGGTTTGTATGATGTGATTGTGAAAGCCGCAACGGTTGATCATGACGACAGTGGTTTACAAACCGCATTATTACTGACGGGTGTCAGTTTTAACCACGCACAACACTTTGCAAAAAAATATTTGGATAGTATTACATGGCAACCCTAACGATTGTAGAAGCACTGGATAAACACGGCTGTGTTCAGCATCGCCACTTTGTGGATAACCTACCGTTTAACATCGGACGAGCATATGACAATGATCTGGTGTTAGATGACGATTTTGTGTGCCCCAAACATGCGCAGATTGATCTTGATGCGCAAGGGAATTTGGTGGTGATGGATCTCAACAGCAAAAATGGTCTATTTTTGTTCAAAAATTCAAAAAAACTGGGTGTTTCACCGATTAATGATGCCGATGATGTTCGCATTGGACATACGCGGATGCGTTTTCGCAAACCCAATTTTCAAGTTCCGCAAGCGCTTAAAGATACCTTACATGACTACTGGCTGAGTAACCTGATGCACCAGACAGGGTTACTCATGGGCATTTGGGGGGCCATGCTGAGTGTGATTGTGTGTGACAACATGTTGGAGTATTACCACCCTTATTCGATGGCGGAATTAGCCGGTGGACTGATGAATGAGGGCTTGATTGTCTTGGGTTGGGCCAGTGCTTGGGTTGTGATCAATCGTTTGACCACGCATGCAACCCATTTAGGTGCCCATTTTTTGATTACGTTTATGGGCTACACCAGTTTTATTCTGTTGACGAATCTGAGCCATTATTTGAGTTTTAGTTTTTCCCTAGCGGGCTCGATTTATCTATTTGATCACGCGATAGAATTTCTCGTATTGTTCGGCATGCTTTATGGACATATGCGATATTGTTCGTTTGCCCCGGCATCACGCGTCTTGTGGATGGTCAATGCGATGGCGTTCAGTATTGTTGGTCTGATTGGGTTGAGTGATGCGCTTAAAGCGCCCTATGCGGATAATGTTGATTTATCCGTGCGTTTGAAACCTCCGATGTTTAATGTGGTTGTGGGTGATCGTTTAGATACATTTTTTAGTGATTCAGCCGAGCTTAAACGGCAGGTTGATGAGCAGATCAAAACCAGCTCAACCCAAATGGGCTTTGGCCAATAGCGCCGCCCCGTAAGCGGCCTCATGATGTTTCGGTGTTTTCATCGGGAGGTTGAGTTGCTGGCTGCGTAGTTTCGTCCACAAGGTATTGTGGCTACCCCCACCGACACTATAAATACAGGTTGGCGCGTTGGCTCCCAACGCGACTAAAGCCTGATAACCTGTTTGTTCTATCGCCGTAATCCCTTCTAATATCCCTTGAAAAAAAATCGCAGGATCATCTGGCCTGGGGCTTAGGTGGGGTAATTTGTTTGGGTCATTGTCTGGAAATCGCTCCCCAGGTTGGGTTAAAGGGTAATACTGTAACCCGGTCAGATGGTCTGGCTGTATCTGTTGGCTGTATAACGCAATCTGCTCATCGGAAAAATAGGTTTGTAAGACATGGCAGCCACTATTGGAAGCGCCGCCGACAATCCACTGGTTGCGTAAGCGATGGCTATAAATACCGTGTTTTGGGTCATTCACGGGATGCTCAGAGAGCACTTTCACAACCAAACTGCTGCCCAGTGAGGTCACGGCATCTCCTGGTTGTGTTGCGCCTGTGGCGATAAAAGCGGCCGTACTGTCTGTGGTGCCCGCGCAAATCGTGGGGGCGTGGGCGAGGCCGAGTGATTGGCGGAGTGCGGGGGTTAAATGCCCAATGGGTGTACCGGGAGTGAGTACGGTGGGTAGTTGCGTGAGATCAATGTCTAAAGATGCCAGCCATGTTGGCCAGCATTGGTTTATGGGGTCGTAGCCCATTTTTAACGCATTATGTTCATCTGTGGCGTGAAAGTTGCCGGATAATTGCCCCAGAATCCAGTCCGCTTGGTGTTGTAGGAAAAACGAACCGGACACGTGTTGACGTAGATATAAATATTTGGCCAGCGAGGAGGTGGCCGATTGTACAATGGCATTTGCAGGTGCGTGTTGTTGAATGTGCAGGCAGGCAGATTGTGCACGTTGATCATAGTACATCAAGGCTGGGGTTAACGGTTTGCCAGATGCATCAGACAATAAGAGGCTGGAAGAGGTCGCATCAACGCAGATTGAGGTTAAGGTGTGTGCTTTCAGAATGGTGCAAGTGTGTTCAAGTAACGCAATAACCGCTTGCCACCATGCCTCGGGTGTGTGCCGCTGTGTGGTCGAAAAAGCCTGTGTTTGTGTGCTCAAAATGGCGTTATTGGCGTCAATCGCAATGGCGCGCACCCCAGAGGTGCCGACATCGATGCCAAGGTAATAACCCGACTGTATCAAGGCAATAATACAGGGTGTGGTGGCTGCCAGTCGGCATGTTGGTAGTCTGCAACGACTTCCGTATAAAGGCCACCACGTACTTTAAAATCAGAGGTCAGGCGCATAAAACGGGGGCTGCAAGCCCGCACAAAATCATCCAAAATTTGATTTGTGACGGCTTCGTGGAAGGCGCCAACATCACGAAAAGACCAGATGTATAGCTTGAGTGCCTTTAATTCCAGGCAGGTTTGATCGGGGACATAATCGAGTTTCAGCGTGGCAAAATCGGGTTGGCCGGTTTTGGGGCATAAGCAAGTAAACTCTGGCATGCGGATGTGGATGGTGTAATCCCGTTCTGGATTCGGATTGGGGAAAACGTCCAAAGTGCGGTTAGGTTGTGTCGACATCAGTTTAACTCATGAGTAAAAAGAAGCTGATTGTATGAAATTGACATCGATTAATCCAGAGGGTTGCCTCAGCCTTATTGCCCTGTGAGCACGCGAGCAGGATCCATTTTGGCGGCCCGATTAGCCGGTAAAACGGCCCCGATCATGCAAAAGGCAATGGCCAAGAATAGCCCTGAAAACAATATTGTGCCGTCAAAAGAAAAATACGTTTCGGGCTTGTAGGGGAAATTGGGGATGTATTGATCGGATACGCGATCCAACAGCGAACCCAGACCGATGGCCAATAAAATGCCGATCAGGCCCGCGCATAAACCAACCAAACTGGCCTCGCCTAAAATCACCCAGCGAATATCGTTGCGACTGGCACCGATGGCGCGGAGTAAGCCAATTTCTGTTTGGCGTTGGTATATCAGCATAAAATACACATGCATGATATTAATCGCAGCAATGCTCATAATCATCAAACTAATGAGGCTAAAGACTAACGTCACCACAAGAATGATAAACGAGGCTTGTTCTGCACCGTTGTCTTTGACCGCAAAACCCAAGTCCTCGATTTTTTTACTTACCCACGCCATGTGTTCCTTGCTGGTGACGGTGACGATGACAGAGTGAAATTGTTCGGTCGCGGAGGGGCCATGGTAATACGCATTAAAACGTTGAATATAGCTTAATGGCAATGTCATGCCGAGTAACATGGCTTGGTCACTAAACCCCACCAATTGGGCTTTGTGGAAATACTGTTTTTGTTTTTGTGCGCGCCCGACCATAGAGGCACCGAGCCAAACATCCCAATGATAACCAATGATAAACTGTGGGTTGAGTTTGGGGAAATTGTGCGTGCGACGCACCACGCCATTGAAAATTTCAATCAAATGATTGGAGACGATGGCGGGTATATAATGCCGACAATATGCATAACCGGGGTTCGGGTTACTAAAATGTCGGGCCATAACCGGGGCATCGAAACAATAGCGATGCGTGCCGCATTCTGCATCATAGCGGCATTTCACAAACGTGGTGGTTTGCTCAAAGTCATCGAACATATAATCAGGGTGGATGTCTTTCTGCACCAGCGCAGGGGCAATACCATCGGCAAGAATTTCGACGCTTAAATCATTGCCAATGTATTTTTTACCGCCTTTGCCAATCATCGGGGCACGCATTTTCATTTTTGGGTAAACGTGTGCAACATGTGCGATGTGTTCAATTTTTTCGACGGTCGCCTGTGTCAGGGAGTCTGGGCCAAAACCGAATTGTAAAGGGCCAAGGCTGAGGCCTAAGGTTTTAGGCTCCACTTCCAGTGTTTGCACCGGGAAAATTTCGCCCAAAATGACCTGGCGTGCGCCTGAACTTAACGCCAGGAAAAAGGTAAAGGCTGTAATGCCGGTGATAATACCGATTGACGCTAAGATGAAGTGCTGCCGGTGTCGACGCAAGGATTCTATAATCAGGCTTAAATAAGCTTTATAAGTCACGTTAATACCCCATCTTCAATCATCAGGGTGCGCTGAGTGGCGGCGGCGACGGCGGGGTCATGTGTCACGATTAACAGCGTGACGTTGTGGGTTTGATTCAGCTCGGTCAATAATTGCATGGTCTCGGCTGCGGCCTGTTGATCCAAGCTCCCGGTCGGTTCATCGCAAATCAGTAACGTGGGTTGATTGAACAGCGCACGCGCAATCGCAATGCGTTGTTTTTGCCCACCAGAGAGTTGGCTTGGGGTGTGTTTGGCTTTATCGGGCAGCGCCATTAAGGCTAACAATTCGTGTGCACGTTGATTCGACTGTTGCTGGGTTGTTTGCGGGTTAAAATAACCCGGTAAACGGATATTCTCAACACAGTTTAGGTGCCCCAATAAATGGAATGACTGGAAAATAAAACCAACCTCTTGGTTCCGGTAGGTACTTAGCTGGCGATCCGTAAAATGTTTCAGCGCGTGCCCATTAATTTCTACGTTACCCTGATACTGTTGATCTAAGCCCCCGAGGATATTCAGTAAGGTGGTTTTGCCAGAGCCTGACCGACCCATAATGGCAGCCATCTCTCCCTGTTGAATACTAAAATTTAGATCCTTGAGGAGGGGTTGATCACGGGTGTACTGTTTGCTGAGATGGGAGACTTTAATGTATTCAGTGGCGGGCATTGGCGGCATAATGTTTGGTTAGTTTGATTGGGGCCATAGGGTAGCACTATGGCGCATTGTGTGCTATCCGTAGTTTAGCGGGCAACTATCCTGACACAGGAGGGTGAAGTGAAATCGTTATCAGTCATATTATACATGTATGGAAAGAAAACCAGGAGGAGCCTTTTTTCCATAGTTTTGATGATATCAATAATTATCACTTCAACCACTATTGCAATAGATCAATTCCCTAACGTCAATCATTACATAGCGCCTTTGGTTCAATGTGCGGCAATGATAATTTTAATAATTTTTAAGTTTGGGTATTATGAGACGTATTTTAAAATAAATGTTAATAAAAAATATGCAACTTTTAAATTCAGAGGGAAGTGTGAAAAAATTTACACCTTCACAAAGGTTGTGAATGACTCAAAGCTGGGAGTGTTTACGTTAACCAATAATGATAACTGTAAACTAAAAATACATGTAAATAATTTCATTGGGGTTAATTTTTGTAAGCTTAAGGAAATGATAGAGGCTGGTGAAAATGATATATGTGGTAGATACTCTTTAGGTTTACATCGTACAAATGGAATATCAATCTATATACAAAGGCATATGAGTGCGAAAGTTTGGGTTGATTTTATTTGGGTTTGTGTTGTTGCAATAGCATTAGTGGCATTTATGTCTTGGGTATATATTTTATGGGTTGTTTGAACGTCAAGCGGGTTAAAGGCTGGCCTTAACTCGAAAAAATGGCCTTTTCAGAGCATGAAAAGCAACATTCACTTTATGCCCAGTTATAGCGCCATTCAAGGTGCTGAGATGATGTTACAAAACAAACGCGGCAACGTGATGGATAATATGATGTTTTCTATGAGCAGAAAATGCCCCAATTGCGGGAAAGCCATTAGTTTTCTAAGCTTTATGCAATAAAAAATTTGCGTACACTTTAAGTAGTAAAGATCATCAGTCATATCTTACGATATTATCGTTACAGTGTTTGCTTCGGCCTTATTTTTTCGAATATGTTAGAGAAAACCGGTGGTATGAGAAGATATTCATCTCACTTGTTTAGCAACGGCTATTTTTACATAATCAGTGCATGGTATTACGTAAGGAGATAATTTAGTGCGTTATTTTCTGGGATTTTTTTCAGCGATAAGATTTTTGCTGTACACCATAGCTTTATTATCGACATTTCTCATGATTTCTTATGGGCGTATGTTTTTCGATAGTGTGTATGTCAATATTTATTGGGTATTGGGCTTAGCATTGTCATCATGGCTTGCAAGTAAAAATGATTTACACTGGAAAGGCCTAGTTGATGTTGTGGTGTGTGTTTTATTGGCTGTCACTATTGTGCTTTTAGTCGCTTGGGTATTTGGGGAAAAATATATTAAGAGTGCTATAGTCTTTTATATTAAAGAAATTGGCTATTCCGGTGGAGCGTTACTGTTTTGTGTGAGTGTATTTATAATATTCTGTGTATTAATTGAGTATAGGTTTTTTTTATCTAAAATTAGTGATTAATAATTTCGGGTCTATTTGAATTGAACATATTGAGCTTGGGTAGGGGCGAATAATATTTTTACCAACCTTATGAGTGATGTATTTAAATATGAATGATTTTATCGATTTTCTATCAGGAAATATTTATTTACAAATATCTATTGGTTTATTTGTTGTGGTAATTCTATTGTCATTTAACAAAAGATTTATCGCGTTTGATGAAAAAATAGAGAGATCAAAGAAGACTGATAATGACAATTACTCTTACGGGAAGGCGTTAACTGAGTTTAGCTGTCCTGTCTGCAGTAGTGAAATATCAAGCGCTAATCGGCTAAAAAAATGTGGTGCATTTTTGAAGCAGGAGTTACGTTGCCCTGAATGCGAGTCAATCGTATATTTTGATTCGAAGTCCTCTATGTTATTAAGTATTGGTTATTTGTGTCTCATCGTAAATATCACCCTACATGTTTTTGGAAAATATTTACCAGAAAATCTTCATGAGATAGTGGTTTCGGCTACAGGTATATTAGGCTTTGTATCATTGGTGTTCTTGTTTTGGGGTTTATCAAGCCGTAAGTTGGTCGCGCAGAAAAATAGTCAATAAGGCTCGCCGTGTCAGTCATAAGAAAACAGGAGGGTCAATATTGACCTATCGGAATCGCATAGAGCTCATCCCTATCAAACCGATGAAAGCAATGAAAGGTGTTTTGAAAGGCATTGATACAGCGGTCAGGCGAGATGAAGATCGCTTATGAATGTCGTGGATTCTTCTGCGTGGTTGTCATATTTTGTGGGTGACGCAAACGCAACCGTTTTTTCAGAGTCAATCGAAAAACTCGACAAGTTGTTAGTGCCTAGCATTACCATTACTGAGGTGTTTAAGTGTATTTTACGGCAGCGTGGTGAAGGTGCCGCGCTTGAAATTATCGCTCATATGGCGCAAGCAAAAGTCATCCCACTGGATGACTCATTGGCGATTGATGCAGCGCAATATGGTGTTAACTTAAAATTGCCTTTGGCGGATAGTATTATTTATGCAACGGCGCGGAAATTTGGTGCTGTGGTGTGGGCTCAGGATGCGGATTTTAAGTCTCTTGATGGGTGATGATTGCCACTGTCAGTGGCGTTAACGCGCGTTATAACTGAGCATTGCATTGTAACAACTCGGGCTCATCTGCGGCTTCTTCGGCTTCCTCTTCTGAGATTAGGCTTTCTTCTGTGTCCCCAACTTCAGCAATTAAATTGACCAAATCATTCGATTGTCGATCTATCAATCCTTGAATCACGGCTTGAGGGGCATCCCCCAGCGCGGTGGTGACTAAGTTGAATAAATCAAACCCGGCACCACGATTGATGCTACTGCTGTATTGAAAGGCGGTGTTGGTGGTGGTAATGCTGCTGAAATCTCCACTGATGCCCGCACTGGCTTGAATAAAATTAAAGCTGTCTCCGACCGCTTCGCCGACATAGGGCGTGGTGACAATATTGAGCAAGCCGCCTAAATTGACCGCGCCGGTAACGTTGATGAAGTCAAAGCCCCCTGGTTCGGCAGTACTGCCTTGGATTAACCCGGTGATGTCCATCTCTGTGGTGCTATTCGCCCCCAATGTTAGGTTACCAATGATGTTTAAGGTGCCGGGTGAATTGCCTGCGGCTAAGGTGCCTGCGGTGTTAATGAGGTTGCCGGTGAAGCTGCCCGTGCCGCCGAGGTTGCCCCCATTGAGCACCAAGTTCGCGGTCGCGGTGTTACCGGATAAATTGATTTGGCCGCCCGATTGTAAGGTGAAACCGGAGGCGGCCACAATGTTGCCGCCAGACCAGTTCAAGGTGCCGTTGGTGGATAACGCACCCGCGCTGATGAGCAGTTCACCGCCGCTGATGTTCAAGGTGTTGCCGGTGCTAAAAGCCAGGGCGCCAATGCTTTCTAAGGTGCCATTGGCGATGCTGAGGTTTCCAAAATTATTCAGGTCCGCACTGGTGACGCGTAAGGTGGGGGCGTTTGTCGCGTCGTTGGCGGTGCCGAGGGTGATGCCGGTGCCGGTGACGTTTGCGGCGGCTAAGTCAAACAGGCCAACGCCGCCTAAGACCCCCCCGGTCAGGTTGATGTCGCTACCGGCGACGGCGGTGAAGGTGCCGGAGACGTTGAGGGGAATGCCGGATGATTGACCGGCTAATGCAACCGTTAGGTCGTTGCTCACGAGGTTACTGATGTTGACCAAACCGGTTTGGTTGAAGGTTAACCCATCGCCGGTGCCGATGGTGAAATTGACGTCGCCGGTGCCAGCGTTCAGGGTGGTGCCTGTGGCCATTAGAATGCTGGCGTCCCCGGCCTCGCGGTTGGCATTGACTGCGCCGGCTTGGTTGGCAAAAGCGCTGAAGTTGCCGTTGTCGGTGACGATATCCGCATTAATCAGAATGCTGCGGCCTGCTTGTAAGACAATATTGCCGCCATTGCCACTGCTGTTGTTGACGTTGATGGCATTACTGATGGTGATGTCGTTATTCGCTTGCAGGGTGACATTCGCCCCGGTGTTTAAAATGTCGGTGAGTGAGCCGGGGGAGAGGGTGAAGCTGAGCCCAGGGTTGGTGTTGAAGTTGGCGTCTGCAACGCGGCCTAAACCCCCACTGATATCAAACAAATACACCGCGCCGGTATCGGTATTGCTGTTGTTAATGCCATCATCTAGGGATGCACCGGTGGCGAGCCTGCCGCCATCCAATGAGGTGCTGATGCCGAAGCGGTCATCGGTGTCTAATGTGCCGGTCAGGCTGAAGTCTTTGCTGCCGACGTAACCCACCCCGAGTACGGCTTCTAGGTTGGGGCTGCTGAATAGGGCGTCGGCAAACGTCAACAGGTACACCGCGCCACTGTCGGCCAGCACATTACCTTGGCCATCGTCTGCTTGGGCCCCCACGGCGAGTACGTTGTTATCTAAGGACACACTGCCGAATGTATCATTGGCATCGAGTACGCCATTGAGGTTCAGATCCTTGCTACCGGTGTACCCAACCCCGAGGGTTGCGGTTAATTGCGGGGTGGTGAAGGCGGCGTCGGCAAAATTGAATAGGTAAACGGCACCGGCATCGGTCACGGTGTTGCCAAACCCATCGTCCAGTGGTGCGCCTACGGCTAATTGGTTGTCTTTGAGTGAGACGCTAAAGCCAAAAAAATCATCGTCTAATTGGCCGCTTAAATCGATATTTTTACCCCCGCTATATCCGGCCCCGAGGATGCCCTCTAACACCGGTGTGGAAAAGGCGGCATCGGCAAAACTCAATAGATAAACGGCACCACTGTCGCCCAGGCTGTTGCCAAAGCCATCATCCCGCCTTGCGCCGACGGCCAGGCGGTTACCATCCAACGCCACGCTGAAGCCGAAATCATCGTTAATGTCCAATTGCCCACTCAGATCCAAGTTTTTACCGCCGGTATAATTGGCCCCCAACGTTGCCTCTAACACCGGGGTGGAGAATGTGTCGTCAGCAAAACTAAACAGGTATACCGCGCCACTGGCGCCTGGAACATTGCCAAAACCAGCGTCGCCAGTGGCACCCACGGCCAAGCGGTTACCATCTAGGGAGACACGATTGAAGAGATCATTGGCTTCCAATACGCCGCTCAGATCCAGATTGTTGCCGCCGATATAACCGACCCCTAGGGTCGCCTGCAATACCGGTGAGGTCAACGCCGCATCGGCAAAACTGAACAGATACACCGCGCCACTGTCAACCGCTGCATTGCTAAAGCCATCGTCCTGTGCGCCCACCGCGAGCCGGTTGCCATTCAGGGCAATGCTTTCCCCGAAGGCATCGGTATTGGTCAAGGCGCTGCTTAAATCAAAATTTTTGCCATCGACGTATCCGGCACCAATAGTGCCTTCTAAGACTGGCGTGATGAACACCGCATCGGCAAAGCTGAATAGGTGCACCGCGCCGGTTTTGCCGAAGTTGTTACCGAAGCCTTGGTCACTTTCTGCCCCGACCGCCAAGCGATTGTTATCTAAAGAGACGGATATGCCGAAGCGGTCTAATGTGTCTATGGTGGCGGTTAAGTCCAGATTTTTACCGCCGCTGTAGCCAACCCCCAGCCTGGATTCGAGTGCCGGGGTGTTGAAATCAGCATCTGCAAAACTGATCAGATAAACCGCGCCCCCTTCGGTGATGACATTGCCTAAACCTTCGTCTCGGCTTGCGCCTACCGCCAGTTGGGTGGCATCCAGAGACACACTGCTGCCAAAGCGGTCGTTGTTTTCCAGCTCAGCATTCAAATTCAGATTTTTGCCACCGGCATAAGCGAAACCTAAAGAGGCTTCAAGTGCGGGCGTGGTGAACTTGTTATCGGCAAAACTGAAGAGATGGACTGCGCCGGTATTGGCTGCAACATTGGCATCGCCATCGTCAAACTCTGCACCGACGGCAAGCCGGTTGCCACTTAATGAGAGGGCACCGCCGAATTGGTCGGTGGTGTTCAGTAAACCGCTCAGATCCAGGTCTTTCGCGCCGACGAAACCGCCCCCCAAGGTGCCTTCATGCACCAGCGTTGTGAAAATAAAGTCGGCAAAACTGAACAGCAAAACCGCGCCACTGTTAATCCCTGCACCATCGTCACCAATCGCACCACCTGCCAGGCGGCCACTATCTAAGGCAACGCCTGCACCAAAATTATCATTGGCCGCCAAAACACTGCCAAGGTCAACATCATTACTGCCCACATAAGCCTGGCCGAGGGTGGATTCAAGCACGGGTGTGCTGAAAGCCGCATCGCTAAAACTGAACAGGCGAACCGCCCCACTGTTACTTTGGCCATCGCCAAAACCATCATCGCCGGAGGCGCCAACCGCCAAGGTGTTGCCACTGAGTGCGAGGCTGGTGCCGAAAGCGTCACCCGCATCCAATACCGTGCTCAGATCCAAGTTTTTACCACCGGTATAACCGGCCCCCAAAACGGCCTCTAGTGTGGGGGAATTAAAGGCCAAATCCGCAAAGCTGAATAAATAAACCGCCCCACGATTGAGTTGGCTGTTGTCGACGCCATCATCCCCCCGTGCGCCGATGGCCAAGCGCGTACCGGATAAAGATACGCTGGAAAAAAAATCGTTGGCTTCTAATGGGGTGTTGGAGTCAAATCGAGCAATGGTTTCGTAACCAAAACCCAGCACCAAATCAAATTGACTGGCTGCACCGACTTGCCCGATATTGCTAATCGTAATATTTTTCGGGTCAAATAAGACCTCGCCGCCAATCCCCGCATTGGCGCTGCCAGCATAAAAAAGATCCTCACCAGAGGAAATTTCAATCAAACCGGCAGCCACGCTTTGGCTACCCTGTTGCGCGCTGACATCGGCATACACCACGGTGTTGAGGTCCGACCAGATAATCACTTCACCGCCACTGCCGTTGATGCTTAAGGCTTTGGCGCTGATGACGGTGCCACTAGAGGCGGCCAAGATTTGTGCATTCGGGAGTTCATCGGTGCTTAAAGCTTTGCCACCTTGGAATTCCCCACCGAGCCGAATGCGCCCACCCGCAGTGGCACCATCGGCATTCAATTGGGCGGATAAGAGTTTGGTGGCGGGGGCGCTGAGGTCAATATTGCCGCCTTGGCCTGATAGGCCTTCGGCATGGTATTGGCCCGAGCTGGTGATTTGTTGCTCGGCGATGTGGGTAATGCTGCCGCCGCTGTGGCCACTCACATCCAATCGGGATGTGCTGCTTTCCCAGCTTTTCTGCGCGACTTGCAGCTGAATCTGGCCGCCTTGTCCGCTGCTGCCGGTGGCGCTGATCTGATCGGCTAAAGATAAACCTTGGGTGTTGAGGTGGATGCTGCCCCCTTGCTGACCATTGGCTTCAATCTGACCACCGAGCCCGGCCCAATCGCCTTCAATCTGAATGTGGCCACCTTGGCCGGTGGTGCTATTCGCTTGTATCACGCCGGTGCTGAGGATTAAGCCCTGGCTGTTTTCTAGGTGAATGCTGCCAGCATCGCCGACGGCATTGTTGGCGCTGGTGATGCTGCCTTCAGTTAAGGTCATGTCTGCACTCGCTTGTAACCACAATTGGCCTTGTTCATCATACGCCAAACTGTCCGCCCGGATTTCCCCTGAATGCTGTATCGTGCCACCGAATAGGTCAATGGCACCGCCGGTGGTGAGCACTTTGCCGAGGTTGAGCACGGTATTATCCGGCGCTTGCACTTCAAATTGAATCATCGGGTTGTCTAAGCTGGTGATGGTTAAGCGTTCACCGGCGGCCAGCGTAATGCGCCCACCTTCCGTGCTGATGATGCCGCGATTGTGGATGTTCGGGGCGATTAAAATGAGGTTACCCTTTTGACCGGTGCGGATAATGCCTTCGTTGAGGATGTCGCCATGCGTTGGCCCGGCGATGAAATGGTAGTTGCCCTGCAAAAAATCGGTGTTACTCAGATTCAGCGTTGAAGCCAAAAACCCTTTGGTATCGACCACACTGTTGGCCCCAAACACGATGCCATTCGGGTTGATTAGAAAAATCCGCCCATTGGACAGCAGTTGCCCCATAATCTGGCTGGGGTTGTGCCCGATCACGCGGTTAAGCACGGTGCTTTGGCTGTTTTGCTGAATGAAGCGGGTGATTTCGTTGGGCTGGATGTTAAAACCTTGCCAGTTGATGATGGCATTCGGGCTGTTGGTGATGTTGGTCACACCAGGGCTATTGCTGATGCTGACATGGCCATTGACGATGCTGGCCCCATTCGGGTTGGCGCTGACCATATTGCTGTAACACGCGAGGCTGATGGCGAGTGACAATAATTTTTTCATAAGCTTTTTCTGCCCTAAAAATGGAGGCTGACAACACCATGAACGCGGTTATCACCCGCTTGTGTGTCGATGCCTGGGTTGAGCGCATGGGCCAGATCCAAACGCACCAACAGGGGGGTATATTGCCAGCGCAGACCCAGCCCAATGGCGGCAATGTGTATGCTTTTAAAAGGATCGCCTAGCTGTACATCTTGTTGTTGGCCCCAACCGTAGTCGATAAACCCGGCCAAGTTCATGTGGTAATAGGTCGGGCTGGTGGCTTCCAGCGTGAGGCTAACACCGATATCCGTACTGATCTCACGTTCTTTATACCCCCGAATGCTGGTGCTGCCGCCGAGGCCAAATTGTTCCCCGCTGATTAACGCATCGGGTGTGTATTGTGCGGCGAATTGGCTTTGGTAAACCCAGCCTAAGTAACGCTTGCGGGCGTTTACGCCAATATTCAAGCGGCCCCAGTATTGGTCTGCATTGACGCGGCTGGCGGCATATGTTTTGGCATTGTTATCACTGCCCCAACCGGTGTTGAGGTGGAGCTGCACGTAAGCGGATAAGTTGAGGCTTTGCCAAGGGTATTCGGCTTTGTACAGCACGCTGATGGGGGCACTGCGCACATCCGTGCCCAATTGAACCTTGTTCAGTTGAATGTCGTTTTCAAATAAGCGGCTATCTAGCCCTAGATCAAGCCAATGCTCCCACGAGCCCAGGCGCGGGATGTGTTGCAGATAATGCAGGCCCAACGTGGTGCCGGCCCCACTCACCTCAAATACCTCTGCGACGATGCCGGTGTCGACATCGGAGCGAAACGCGTAAGCGGTTAACCAAGCCCCTTGTGCATACCATGGCAGGGCGTAACTGCCGCCATATTGTCGGACTTCTTTTAGGTGATCCGGGGAGGTGGTCAAGCTCAGATTCAGGATATGGTCTTGCTGCCATAGGTTGGCGTGTTGGTAACTGCTGGTGAAACGATAATCCCCAGTGTCGTCGCTGCCGGTATTGCTCAAACTGAAGTTGATGTGGTCGGCTTTGGCATCTTGTACTTTGACCACGGCATCCACTTGGTCGGGCGTTTTGCTCTGTTTGAACAACAAGCGTAAGTCTTTGCGCGGGTGATGTGCGGCCACTTTTAGGTCTGCGGCCAATTGTTCGGTATTGGGGGACGCGCCTTCTATTAAGCTTGGCAGTGATTGGCGCAGATTGTCATCGTCATAAAACCGATTGCCTTGAATCTCGATCTGACCCAGCGTAAAAGCCACGCTTGTTAACGTAATATTGCCATTCCCCAAAGGTTGCTTAGGTAAAAAAATCCGGTAAAAAGTAAAACCTTGGGCGCGGATATGGGCATTCAGGGCAGAAACCACGGTTTGCAGGCTGCTTAAGCTGTGTTGTTTGCCCGTGTGTTGCTCTAACCATTGGGTCGCCATGGCTCGATCAAGCGGCCATTCACCAATTAAGGTAAAGCGCTCGACTGGGATGAGGATGTCTGTGGCGTGGGTGCGTGCTTGAACTGGCGTGCTCAAGCATGCGATGAGCAGAGCCAGGATCAGTGCGCGTATCTTTTGTAGAAGCATCTCTGAAGGTTAGTTGTTCAGGCGTAGATTTCAAGACCGAAGCGCGCCTCTGTGCGTTGCCTGAGTGATGTTAGTAATATTCATAACCCCTGTTTATGGGATAGGCAGAGGCCCTTGTTTTTGACAAAATTGCTGCAGGTTTTAACACAAGGGAAGGCGCACACAAATCAGGTTGTGTGAGCTTTTCATGAATATTATTGATTCGTATGCTATTTGAGGGCAAACCGATATATGTCACATAAAAATTTATTAATTGCGGGTGCAATTGCAGCCATTCTTGGTTCAGGTCAAGCCGTTGCAGCGTTAGCCACACCATCTTTTAGTTGGGAGCCACAGTCGTATTCATTTGTTGAGGTGAATATTGACGGGAGAGGGTCTTATAAAGACTTGGTGCAGTTAAATGACCAAGTGGAGATCAAGATTGATTGGGTTACCCATTACGGGGATGCCGCGAAAACCTATAAAGTGTATTTTGATGATGAATTGGTGAATGAAGGGAACTTGTCTGGCGGCAATCAAGGCACGATTACATTTCCTTATTTTAAATCCGGCCGACACAATATGACCCTCGAATTTTGTGATGGCGCAACGTGTACCACCAGCAGCGTGAAACCGATTGTGATTGCGGATACGGATGGCTCACATTTGGCACCTTTAGACATGAATATCGACGCCAACAATAAAACGTATGCAAAAAAAGACAACACGGTGGTGGGGGCCTATTTTGTTGAGTGGGGCATTTATGGACGCAAATATGATGTCTCCAAAATTCCAGCGGGTAACTTAACCCACCTATTATATGGCTTTATTCCGATATGCGGGCCAAATGAATCCCTGAAAGAAATTGAGAATGGCAAAAGCTATCGGGCACTGCAAATCGCCTGTGCAGGGTCAGAGGATTATGAAGTGGTGGTGCATGATCCATGGGCGGCTTTTCAAGTGACCCTACCTGGGGTGGCGCAAGGCGAGCCGATTCGCGGGACGTATGCACAATTGATGGCGTTAAAACAACGTTATCCTGATTTGAAAATTTTGCCTTCGGTGGGCGGCTGGACATTATCCGATCCGTTTTTTAGTTTTACCGACAAAGCCAACCGAGATACGTTTGTGGCTTCAATGGAAAAATTCCTCAGAACCTGGAAGTTTTATGATGGCATCGATATTGACTGGGAATTTCCAGGCGGGGATGGGGCCAACCCAAATTTGGGTGACCCACAGAATGATGGCCAAGCCTATGTTGCGTTAATGCAAGAATTGCGTGTCATGTTGGATGGGTTAGAAGCCGAATTTGGGAAACCATACGAGCTGACTTCTGCCATCGGAACCGGGGTGGATAAAATTGAAGATGTGAATTATGGGGAAGCCGCACAGTACATGGATTACATTTTTGCCATGACCTATGACTTTTTCGGGGGCTGGAATAACGTCACCGGTCATCAAACCGCGATTTATTGTGGTGAAAGCATTAGCCTGGATCACTGTGAAGGGACGGGCGTTGATGAGAACGGTAAAGCCAGAGAGTATCCGGCATATACCATTGATAATGCTGCACAAGCATTATTACAACAAGGGGTTGACCCAGGTAAAATCGTGTTAGGCACGGCCATGTATGGTCGGGGTTGGCAAGGGGTGTTACCGCAGAACACCACGGATGGAAATCCAATGACTGCGCCAGCATCTGGCAAATTGCAAGGCACCAGTAGCGTGGGCATTTGGGAAGCGGGTGTGATTGATTATAAAGGCTTACAGAAAAACATGATTGGTGCGGCTGGTAACGGCGTTAATGGGTTTGAAACCGGTTACGATGAACAAGCACAAGCCGCTTACGTGTGGAATCAATCCACCGGTGAATTGGTTACTTACGACAGCCCTCGCTCAGTCAATGCGAAAGGCCAATATGTGCGGGATAATGGTTTTGCAGGATTATTTGCTTGGGAAATTGATGCAGATAACGGCGATATCTTAAATGCCATGAATGAAGGGCTGGCTGATGGTGGTGTCATCACACCGCCAAGCAACCATAAACCAGTGGTGCAACTAGAGCGCTCATATACAGTGAATGCGGGAGACACATTACGGATGACAGCCAACGCCAGTGATCAAGATAATGACCGATTAACGTATCAATGGTCGCTTGATGCGGCGTTGTCGACCTCGGCTAAAAACACACCGGTGCTCAGCCTTAACGCGCCGAATGTGGCGGTAGATACAACATATATTGTGCAACTGGCCGTCTCTGATGGCACGGCGACCACAAACCGCTCAGCCACGGTGATCGTTTTGGCACCGACGGCGACGAATACAGCGCCAGTACTGGCTGAAATGCCAAATGTGTCGGTGCATGCCGATAACGTGGTCAGTGTGCATGCGAATGCAACTGATGCTGAGTCCGATAACTTAACCTATAACTGGAATGTCCCCGCAGGGCTCACACGCCAAGGCAGTGGCGCGAATATTTCCCTGCTGGCAGGCGGTGTACAGGAAGAGACCCACTACACCGTGAGTGTGATTGTATCCGATGGTCAAGCCTCTGATGCGACAGCCTTTACGGTCACCGTGAAAGCGGCGGATGACGGCGGTAATAGCGGTGGCAACACCGGGAATACGGGCAACACCTGGGATGCGAGCAAGGTTTACACCGGGAGTGAAGTGGTGAGTTACAACGGCACCGAGTATCAAGCCAAATGGTGGACAAAAGGGAATCAACCTTCAGCTGGTGGGCCATGGGCGGAAGTTGTGCCGGATGATGGCCAAGTGCGTAGCTGGAGTGCTGGTCGTGTTTACCTCGGGGGGGATGAAGTGAGCCACAACGGTGAGGTATACCAAGCTAAGTGGTGGACTAAAAACAATCAACCGGGTGCCAACGCAGTTTGGGTCAAGCAGTAAAAGTAAGGCAACACTGGACACGTGAGTGTTCAGTGTTTGATGACACATTGAACGGCACTTATGGTGCTGTTTTTTTGTTTTAAACGGACATTCTGCACCTACCGTTACAAAAAACGAGCAATTGTTTTCAATAAAAATTATCATACTATAGATATATATCAGTAAAGCAATAGCGTGATCACATGCTTTGTACGTCGCAGGTAATCGGGTGATAAAACGATTGGCTAGCGTTATGTTTTCGTCTGTTACCATGGCTGAGTCGGCAATATAGATGAAGGCTTCATCCGCATTTCCACCAACACACAGTAGCGATAGTACAAACTGCTTGAGATCCGGCCGATGATCTTTGCTATAGCCTTGAGCCATTTTGAAGGGGGAATCATCGCTCGTATTATTCTGATATTCACCGTATACGTTGACCGAAGTCGTATCGAAATGGACATGCTCGGTGGGTAGTGAAAACTGTTTTAAGGCAGAAATTGACAGGGTTGAGAAGATTTTTTGCGTTCCCACGTTGTAGACGTGGTTCATTTCTATCGGAACCAGCTGATTAACGATCTCAACCAAGCGTAAGTTACGCAAGTAACAGGCGACAATTGGCAAGTGATCGGTTGTTATATTAATTTATAATTTATAATTTATAATTTATGTGTTTCATTTTTTTCGGTGCGGAATGTCCGTTAAAACACGAATCATGTGCAAATATTTTCAAACCCATGACAAAGAACTGACCAGCCATACTTAACGACCAAGAAAAAAGTCAGCCGCCATTTGGACATGGCTCAGACTACCTTGGTACATTTCTGAAAACGTGCACCTTTCGCAGGTTATAACCCGATATTTCTCTGTTTCAAGATTGAAAAAAGCACTGAAACCACCGCCAGATACTCTTAACTTGATGCTCCTCGTAATGCGTATTACCACAGTTCTTACATTTGTAATCTATTGTCGGCTCTCTCGACGCCAACTCTTCTTTTAGTGATGTCAGCAAACCCGTGTATTCATCAGGCGTAATTTTTGAGTAGCGTAAATGTCTAACCAACTCGTCAAATGTGAGGTCTGGTATTTCTGCTTTTTCCAATGTTAGTTTCATAATTTTCAGATTTCTAATGTTATGCCCAGTCGCACAGAATGCTACGCGATCTGGAGCTATTTGTGTACGCCCGTCATGGGTATGAGATAATTTAAGGTGTTCATTTAAACGCATATCTCCTTATCACGCTAAAGCTCAGCCGCGTTGTGTTAGGTCAATTAGTGACTACTTACGAATCGACTGTTGTATTGATTCTAGACTATTTTGCCCAACTGTAAGAGATCGCGGAACGGAATACACGACGGCTTCGACCGACCTATATATGTACTAATATGTGTTATTATGTGTGGGTTATTCTTGAGCAGAGTCGATGATGCGACGTACAACCAGCGAAGTTGTCAGAGGTGCCTTACGAAGACTAGAAGATGAAAAAGGTTCCGAATGGTTACTCAGTCAACTGATCGAAGGCGAGCAAGGTGAAGCAAAAGCCTGGGATGAGGATGCACTGATGGCACATATAAAGCAGGAAGCAGCTAAACCTGGCCATATTTAAAGTTTCGTCTGTTGCAGAAAGTGATTTGATTGGTATCTATATTCGTGGTGTTCAGCAGGGGGCCGGATAAGGCGGAAAAGTATCAACGTGAACTGATGTCAACTTTTTAAGTGCTTGCCGACAATCCGGGTATGGGCCGTTCTATTGCTGCCCGTCCAGCTTTACAACGTCATGAAATATCTCTTTATGTTATATATCGAAAGTTCAGTTATGGCGTTCGGATCGCTCGCGTATTGTATAAAAATCAAATCATGGAACGGCATCTTTAATCACCAACTATCCTGACACAGGGGGGCATCCCGTATAAACCCCTCACAAAGGTTCGTCGTCTTCCTCTGAAAACACAATCGGCAGTACCGCGAGCTGACTGTCCACCTCCAGCAGGTCTTGATCTATGGCTTGGCGTAATAATACCGCCGGGTCACAGGCTGCAATTAAATACACGTACTCCTTGGCTCGTGTGATGGCGGTATACAAGTACTTTTGGCCTTGTGTCGTATTTGGGTAATTGGCTTCTGAGGGATCTAGCAGAATAATCACATCAAACTCTAAGCCTTTAATCTGGCGCAGATTGGTGACGGTGATCCCCGGTGTGAATTCGAAGTGTTTGTTGTGGCCCAAACGCGCCGAGGCACAGCACGCTTCCGGTTCCAGTTGTTTCAATAATGGCTGTGTTTCACTCGCATGTCGACAGATAATGCCGATGTGGGCTTGTGGCATGGTGTGTTGTAAATGCGCCAGTGTGGCCACTAAGGCGGCGATTTTTTCTTCGGTGTGACGCACAATGGTTAACTTGGGTTTGCTGCCGGGTCGGCCGCCCGATGAGGTTTCTTGAATAATATGACAGGCCAAATCCATGATGGGTTTAGTCGAGCGATGCGCGACTTCCAGCTTAGAGACGGTTGCCCCTTCAATCCCCAATTGCTCAGCCAAGCTTTCCCAACCCATAAAATCCGCCTCTGGAATGATTTTTTGATGGGTATCACCAACAATGGTGACGCCCGCCCGAGTGCGCACAGCCGCCAGTAGCACGGTCATTTCTAACGCCCCAAAATCTTGTGCTTCATCAATCACCAGGTGGTCGTATAAGTTAACTGCGTCTTCTTGGTCTTTGTTGGGTAGGCCGCCGTGCTTGAGTTGCATCAAGCGTAAGATTAAGGCCAAATCTTCAAACCCAATGTAAGGGCCGGGGCGTCTTGATGTGCGGTCTTTACCTTGTAGCGCTTGCTGGTATTGGCTGAGGGCGTGTAAGTCTGCATCTGAAGCCAGCGGTAGGTGCTGTTTTAATAATGCTGTATCGGTGAAGAAATTGAGTAATTCCTCTTTATACAGCGTCATACGCTTGATGGCTTTGATCAGCAGTAGGCGAATTTGCTCTAAGCGGTCTTTGTCTTTACCGCTGGCACGGTTACGCCGTGTGAGTGCGGTTGTTCTCAGCGTGATTAAGCGCTGCACAATGGGTTGTTCTGAATGCCGCAAGCGCGTAACCCAATCATCCGCATGGTAGGGCTTCAGTTTGGTTTCCACCCAAGTACATAAACGGGTGGTTTGCTGCTCGACGAAAGCATCTAACGCACTTAACAAGCCGATTTGTTTTTTCAGTGCGCTGGCGATTTTGTGGCCATCGAACCGATCCGTGCACAGCTCAATGTTGCCTTGATAAGCGCGCCTGACTTCTTGTAAGGCCCAGCCATGAAAGGTGACGACTTTAGCCGAGGATAAGCCTAAGGGCGCTAATGTCCCGGCGACAAAGCTTTGTAAGGCTTTATTAAACATCACAATGAGGACATTGTTGGGGTCAACAGGGGAGGCGTTAGCCTCGGCGGACATCAACCAAGAGACGCGATACAACGCCACCGTGGTTTTGCCTGAGCCGGCTTGGCCTTGAATAATGACGGGGTTATTTGGGTGGGTGCTAATCAAACGGTATTGCGCGGGCGTTAATAAGGCGCGGATATCGGGTAAGCCGTCCACGGCCCGGAACGGTGTGACGCTTTCCTGTACGACGTGGAAGCCTTGTTCGGTCTTTTCAATGAGGTGTGTTTCATCCGCTTGTCGTACGTCTATTTGGACTAAAGCGCGGCCTTTGTGCTGCACCGTGGCTTGATGCTGGATAATGCCGGATATGGCTTGTAAGCGATGACCGGCCACACCCGTTTGGTAGTGGTTTAAATCAAATTCATCGCCGGCTTCACAGTCATAAAAACCTTTCGCCAAAGGGTGTCGCCAATCTAAAATTCTCAGGCGATTCTGCCGTGCCGGGCCAATTTTATAGGTAAACTGTCGTTCAGTGCCTTGTATTGAGAAGTGGCTAAACCAAGGCGCATCTTGATGTAATGTTGCACAGTCTTGCACATAAGTTTGCTCAAGTTGTTCGGCAAAGGCTTTTAAGTCCATACGTTTCTCTCATTCCTGAATATTCATATCTTCTAAATCAGCTCTGGCATTAGCGGACTAAGACTAGATTAACATTAAAACCGTTTTAAAAAACGGGGAATTATTCGGCATTATTTGCCGCTTTGTCTTGTCCCTTGCATTCTGCTTTCATAGGAATACCGCGTTTATTGTTTGTGCGTTACTGTTGATTCAGTAGCTGTATTTTGTTGTCTATTATTTTACGCTAAAAAGAGACTATATTTTTTGTTGTGTGGGGTGCATTTTTTGGTTTTCTTTGGATAAAAAAGGTGACTACCGCATTATTTTTTTTGTCACTTTGTGTTTTAATTGTCCTATGGATATCAAATAATCAACGATATTCAAAACGTTATATGCAAATATTTGAGGATGAGGCACCATGGCAGACAAAACATTAGTACATATTCAAGCCAACGAAGAATTGGTTATGCGGTTGAAGATTTTAGCCGCCAAAAGAAACCGTAAAATGTATGAGTTGGTGGATGAAGCATTGGTCGAGTGGCTGAGTGGTCAAACCCAAGAAATGGAATCAATTGCGGATTTGATGAAAGATTTCAAATGATCGTCAACAGGCTCCCTCTACGCTGAGGGGAGCCTGCTGGTTTACGTCGCGGTTGTTTGAATGGCTTTGCTGGTATGTGCACAAAGGCGCTTAAAATAGCGGTAATCTTCGTCGGAGAGTGCTTTATCAGCGTTATGCCGATCCCCATAAAACATACCAATCGGTTTACCTTTGGCAAAAATTGAGCTGGCAAAAAAAACGTCAGTCTCGATTAAGCTGGCAAAGGCTTCTGGCACCAAGTGCCAATATTTTGCTCGGTTCCGAGCTTGTAGAAACACACTTTGAGGTTTGGACATGAGTAACGCAAACAAATCGCGTTGGCCCAAACTCATGCTGTATTTGAGCAGTGGGTCATCTTCTGTGCCTTTCAAAAAGCGAACCACTAACGCGCTTTTGTCTTGATTGAGCATGGCAAAAAAGACACGATCCAAGCCTAAACCACGGCTGGCCCCCTCTAGCACCAAATCAATCAGCTTATGCACGCCGATGCCGCCGTGTTCGGCCTCTTTAAGTTGCCCTAAAGACGCGCGTAAAAAGCCGTCATCTCCGATCACTACTGGTCTGATGGTAATGGCTTCTGAGACCGATTCAGGGGTTGGGGTAGGCTCTGGCGCTGGTTCGGGTATGGGCTGGGGTTCTGGCTCTGGTGCGGGCTCAGGCGCTGGTGTCGGGTCTGCGATGGCTTCAGGTTCGGGCGCGGCTTCGGGGGGCTTAACATCGGGTTCTGTTTCGACCAATAACGGGATGGTGGCGGCATCACTGGCGCTTTCCTGCTCGGTTGCTGGCCGCATCAAACGATAGGCGGCATGTTCCACACCAAAAAAATTGGATTTTTGGGCTGCAGACATGGCGCAGCTTTTGACGCGATCCGAGGTGATTTCCCCATCCATGTTCAAAAAATCGGCAATTTCCAGCATCACCGCTTCTGCTTGCGGGTGATTCCAACCGAATTCCACCGCGTTAACAAAATCACTGGCCAATTTTAAGGCTTTGGATCTTGGGAATAAATCTTCCCGGCCGTTTAAACTGTCCTGTAACACTTCTGAGAATTGCCACTTCTGGGCCAGTTTCAGGCCGAGTTGATCGACCTGAAATCCCAACACTTTTTGTTCCGCTTCTATCTGTGGCACGCCATGTTGTTTCATCAAGTCAGAGATTTTTTGCATTTGCATGCAGCCACCACAGGCCCATAGACCCATTTCCGCCACGGCTCTGAGCTGTGCGGCAACAAAAATTTCTTCCGAATCGTGTTTGCCTAAGTAATGATTCCAATCATTTGCTTGGCATGCTGCGTGATAGGCTTTACTGGCTGCTTTGCGATAACCGGCTGCAATCGCATCATTTTGTTTTTCCACCAGGGGTAAGCGCAAACCCAGTTTTGGTATTTGGTTCATGCCCAATAACAGCGCGGTATGGCCAATCGTTTCCACGCTTTCACGCTGGTTAGATTGACGCAAGTTAACATCCCGCAGCAGACCAATGGTTAAGCCTGGGTCATTCAGCACAACGGCACGATACTGGCTGATGCCTTGGTTATTATCCGCTTGAATAGATTTTAACGCCTGATGACTGTGGCGAAAGATGGGGAATTGTCCCTGTTCTATCCGGCTCACCCATTTTTTCATAAACAAATCCTACCATGCTGACATGTTATTCTGAGTATAGACAAGCCGACGCGTCACGAATGTTTCGGCAGTGTCAGTGTGATTGTGGTGCCTTTCCCTGGGGCACTTTCTAGCGCAATCTGGCCGTCCAAATTCAGGTGAACGTCATTCGACACCATATTCAGCCCCAAACCGATGCACTGTAAGTCGCGTTTGGTTGAAAAGAAAGGCGTAAACGCTTGTTTTTGTATGGCCTCACTCATGCCGACGCCATTATCGCTGACTTGAATTAAAACCTGCTGTTGTTGTGCTTGAATATCAATACAGATCTGCCCTTTGTCGGCGACATTTAACCCATGTAACACCGCATTGCGGAGTAAATTACTGATGACGCGCTGTAAAGCGGCCGACCGTGTGTTGAGCACCAAATCTTCCGGGCAATTGATCTGCATTTGATACAAGCTGTATTGGTATTCACTGCGTATACTTGTGACCAGATCGTGCATTAGGGGGCTTAAGTGTGTTGCGCTGGTGGCTTCCTGGGTATCGTCAATGCCGATTAGCTTGAAGTATTTAACCAATTTACTGATTTTTTCTAGACTTTCTAAGGCCAATTGATTCGAGCTCATGACCATATCAATGTAAGCCAGCAAATCGCCTCGGCTGAGGGTTTTTTCCTCGATGCATGCAGGCAAACATTGGCTCTCGCCAATCACATGCGATAACCCGGTAATGCCAACCCCGACGGGGGTATTAATTTCATGCGCAACGCCACACACCAATTCACTAAAAACCAAACGTTTTTGCGCCTCAGATTCAATGTGTTTGCGGTTTAATTGAACCACGGTAATGTGCGCACGCACACGCGCCAATAACTCTTCTTTGGAAAATGGCTTGGTAATATAATCGTTCCCACCTGCGGTAAAACCCGCCACCAAATTTTGCATTTGATGTTTGGCGGTGACGAAGATAATGGGTAATTCATCGGCTCTTTTAAACGTCCGAACCTGTTTGGCGATGCTCAACCCATTCATATTGGGCATCATCATGTCCAATAAAATAATATCGGGTATGTCGGTTTCTAATAAGGTTAAAGCGGCTTTCCCAGAGGTCGCGGTGGTCGTCTGCATGCCGCCTAAGCGCAAAATGTTTTCCGCCACCATTAAGTTCACGGGTTCATCATCCACAATCAAGACCGAGCCATTAGCCGCTTGTGCTTCACACGGTATGGCTTGCGTGTCTTCGCCCGCCGTTTGGGCCAATGTGTGTGCGATATCCTCGTTGACTTGCGTGTCTTTCGGGTCTGCCGTTAACTGGCTCGACCGGGGTAAGGTAAAACAGAAATGTGAGCCTTTACCGACTTGGCTTTTGACCCGTAAGCGACCGGCATGCAGTTGTACCAAATCTTTGGTAATGGCCAAACCCAGCCCGGTGCCGCCATAACGGCGCGCGGTTGAGCTATCGCCTTGTTCAAAAGGCTCAAAAATTCGCTCTAATTTATCCGCAGAAATGCCAACGCCTGTATCCGAAACGACAATTTCAAGTTCAGAGGTTTTGGCTTTGGCGGTGATGCTAATCGTCCCGCTTTCGGTGAATTTAATCGCATTGCCAATGAGGTTAAACATGATCTGTTGCACCCGGTGTTCATCGGCCAAGAGTAGCGGTAAATCATCCGGGATGGCATTTTCAATGGTCACCGGTTTACCCATGACCAAGGGTTCGGTTTGTGCGACCACGATGCCCACCAGTGCTTTTAAATCAAATGAGGTGAGTTGAAACTGGATGTCCATATTGTTCAATTTGGAAAAATCCAAGACATCATCAACCAGCGCCGCCAAGCGTTGTCCACTGGCCACGATCATGGATAAACCGGCTTTCACGGGCTCACTAATTGGGCCTGAAGCGCCATCATGCAGGGATTGCGCTAAACCGTTAATGCCGTGTAACGGCGTGCGCAGTTCGTGTGAGGTATTGGCTAAGAATTCATCTTTTAAGCGATCCATGACTTGTAGATTTTGCATTGAAGCTTGTTGGGCGGTGACTTTTTCAGCGCTTCTTTCGGCTTGTAATAAGTGCACGCGGTCACCCAAACTGACACTTAAGAAGAGTGCGTGCAACACCACCCCCAAAGGTAACAGGTTGTCAGTGATCATATTGACCGGCAGGATGCCAAAGGTCTTTAACGTAAACACCACAACCCCCAGCAATAGGACGCACCATGCCAACAGATAATACCGGGCTGAGCGATACCCTTGCGTCACACAATACAGGCCAGACCCGAGTAGCACCAAAGCGGTGACCAGGGTTAAGAGTAAAATCGCTTTCATGGTTAACGCATAATCGGTGAGTAAAGAGACGGGCAACAGCGTACAAAAAACACCAATGAGCAATTGAAAGAGGCGGGCTAGGCGAGGCGCATGCAGGTGAATATCGAGAAAATGCCAAGCCAATAAGAGGGCGAAAATCGACGAGGTTAAGACAAACAGCCCCAAGCTGTGATCCACCCACCAAATGTGATCGCCCCAAAAATATTCACTGGAAAACCCATTGAAACCCATGGATAACATGAAGATTGATTGCATAAACAAGGCAGAATAAATGTATCGAATGTCCTGCACGGCTTTGTACACGATGATGTTATACACACTGCTGATGAGTAACATGCCGAAAAATAAACCAAAGGTCAGTAATGCGTGTGTTTCTTGCTCAACAAAAGCCAGTGGTGTGGCTAACGTTAACGGCATTTGCAGGGCGCTGCTGCTGTCGACACGTAACCACCAGGTTGTGGGTTTGCCGTGGGTTTGGAGTGAAAAGAGGGGATAACGGTGGCGCGGTTGACGCGTTGAAATGGGCACATGATCACCGCTTTGCGCGGACTGCCAAACCGATTCTGCATCTTGCCAGTATAGTGTTGCGTGATCGAGGGGAGCATAGCCCAATGCCAGCAGCCACTCAGCATGGGCGGGGCCGTGTGTGACAAAACGCAACCAGTAGACGGCACGGCTGTAACCGGCGTTTAGCACCGTTTGCTGGCTGGGTACAAAACGGTTGGCAATCGCCTCTGAAGCGACGGCTTGAATATTGACTTGGCGTGTTGTATCGACCCAATAATCGATCTGCTGGGGGGCCAGTGTATACACGATGGCGGGGTCATCCAGCATCAGAACCTCAGAAAAGGCGCTGACATGTAGACACAGCCATAACAGCATCACACCAACGATTTTGTGCCACATCATTGCTTCACGATATGCTGTAATCCATCATAATTGCCATCCCTTGGAATCGAATAGGCGCTGATGTTGTCTCTTGCCGCATAAAAATGGTCTTCATACCACAGCGGAACATAAGGCAAATCCTGCAACAGGATGGCTTGAATTGCCCGATAATCAATGGCTTGTTTGGCCAATGTATCCCCTTTCGCCGCGTGTTCAATCAAGGCATCAACCTGCGGGTTATGATAGCGCCCCCGGTTCGCACCATTGTTATCGGGGGTAAACTCAGAGGCAAAAACATATTGAAAAATATCGGGGGTTTTGATGCCAACCCAAGATAACGAATACATTTGAAAATTGCCGCTTTTAATGTCGGCATAAAACGTCCCCCAGTCATAGGTGCGCACGTCAACTTGAATACCCACGTCAGCCAGTTGGTTTTGAATCACCGTCGCAATGCGAACTCGGAGTGGGTTAGTGGATGTTTTATACGTTAAGGTTAGTGGATGCTCGGCATCATAACCAATCGATTTAAGCAACATTTTGGCTTTTTCGGGATTATGCGGGTACTTTTTCAGCGCGGGATTGGCCGCCCAATGGTCGGCTGGAAAGAATGCGTTGGCCGGTCTGGCGGCACCATTGAGGATGTATTTGATGATGACATCCCGATCCAAGGCATACGCAATGGCTTGGCGTACCTCAAGTTGCCCGGTGCTGGGGTCGGTTAAATTAAATCCAATATAGGAAAAATTAGCGCCCAAAGAGGGCTGCACTTGAATGCCGGGTTGCTGCTTTAAATACCCCACCAACTCTTTGGGTAATTCATTCTGTAATACATCAATCTCGCCACGGATCAATTTTAAGACTCGCACCGAAGGGTCTTTGGTTTTAATGAAGACCAACGCTTGTTTATCCGCAATGCGTTGTAAGCGTAAACGGCCGGCTTTGGGCCAAGAGATGAGTTGGTAAGGCCCGGAGCCAACCGGGGTTTGTGCAAAAGGGTGTTTTGCCGCCATTAAATCGCGTGGCAGGATACCGACGCCTAAATAAGCCGGGAATAACGGGTCAGCCGTTTTTAAATAAAAATCCAGGGTCTCTTCATCCAGCACCTCAATGCGATCAATGCGTTGGTGTAATGCGCCCCGGTGCGGTGAACCGTTTTTTTCCTGTAAGACAAAGCGGTACGTCTGCGCCACATCCTCTGCAATGAGTTTTTGACCATGGTGAAATTGGCGACCATGTGTTTGTAAGGTAAAGCGGTAATGGGTGGGGGAGCGCACTTCCCAGGTGGCTAAATCTGGCTGTGGTTGATAGGCGTCATCGAATTTAATTAATTGCCGATAGAGTAATCGGTTAATGCGGCTAGAGGTTGCATCGGTCGCAAATCGGGGGTCTAAATTTTGCGGGGCGGCGGATAGGCCAAACCGGATGGCAGGGTCGTCTGGCGAGTTACAACTGATGACCCCGAGGAGACAAGTCCATATTATGATCCATCGTTGCAGCATGCGCATACCCTCTTCGTCTTAGGTGATTGGAAGCCAACGTGGCGTTGTCATGGTAGCACTACCATTAAGGTGGTTTCAATGCAATCCCCAAAGCCTGGTTCTGTGCACCGTTTCACGTGTAAATCGACCTAAGCTGGAAACTGTTAACCGCATCACAGCCACGCCCTAGCAACGCTTGTAGGAAACGTTTATGATGAAATCCTTGTCGACATAAAGTGACTGATTCGTATGCAGCATGCAAACCATAACGCTGAAGGGTTCCGCGACCAAGAGCCTGAAATTGGGCCGCAGAATTTTGAGTATTGGCGGCGGCATATCTCTGAAACAGAGATGCCCATTTTCCCCCAGACACTTCGGCAATTATCACAAATGGCAGATGACCAATGTTCAACGGCGTCTGATTTTTCTCGTGTGATTTTAAATGACCCAGGGTTAACCCCGAAAATCTTACGTGTGGCGAACAGTTGTTTATATAACCCGCATGTCAAACGGCTCAACACGGTTTCACGCGCCACGGTCGTATTAGGCTTGCAAACGATTTACAACATTGGCTTATCTTGCTCACTGATTGAACCTTTTTTGCATGGCTATCATCATGATGCGGTTGCGCAATTAATCAAACGCTCGATTCATGCGGCGGTGATCGCAAAACTATTGGCACAAACCGAGCCTGACGCAGAGGTCGAAGAAACGTTTATTACGACCTTATTACTAGAACTCGGGCATTTTGCCTTTTTGTGCAGCTCTAACCATCAAGCAGAGAAACTCCTACAAGCCCAACGCGAAAAACCAGACCAACCCGCACACCGGGTGCAATTAGACGTGCTCGGGTTTCAACTCAGCAGCCTGACGCGGCATTTATGTCAAGTGTGGCACTTGGGGGATAAATTGTTACAGGCGTTGATTCAGCCGGAAGGGGGGCAGGACAAACCGTGTAAAATGCGTCTGAGCCATGAATATGCGGCGTTGCTGGCGGAAAACCCGAAACACCCCGCATTACCTGAAGTCCGGGCCACGATGGCAAAAGCGTTAAATTTGAACCGACGTGAACTGGATCACCTGCTGTCTACCGCCTCTGAAATGTCATCCGGTGTGATGCGTGCGTTTGGTTTAGAGTCCCTGAACATGCCGCTGAAACCGGTGTTACCCCGCAAACAACACAATGCCTATGTGCAAACCTTGGCCAAAGGCCTGCATCAAGAGCGGGATGTGGGCAAAGTGTTTGCCGCCATTGCGAAGAGTATTCACCACAGCCTGGGCATGGATCGGACGTTATTTTTTCGGTTATCCAGTCATCTGACACTGCATGCCAAAATCATTCATACGTCAGATACGGTTAATACCTCATCGCGCTTAGAGATTCCGTTAAAAAAACAAAAGAAAAATTGTTTTCATTATGTCTTGAAACATAAGATACCGCTGTATTTTCCCGGCGATCCACCAAAACACATGCAGTCGTTAAAAACGCAGTTGGTCAAGCGCTTATTCAAACATGCCACCAGTGTCTTTTTCCCGGTGCTGGTGGATGGCAAAGTGATTGGTTTATTTACTGCGGATCGCAGCAGCAGTCAGCGGCCAATCTCTTTAGATGAGTTTTCACGCTTCACCGAATTGGCCGCGCAAGCGCGGGTTTTTTTATCCAATATGAACGCCACAGAATTAGGTTAACGTGGTGTTTTAAAACAACACGTCGTCATCATCGGCTTCAATCTCTGGGAGGTCGGGGATGTGCTCGCGGATGGGCGCGATTTCCTCGGCGGAAATACAGTGCTGTAATAATTGCTGGCCGAAGTCAATATCGCTAATGGTGCTACCGTCTTCATTTAATTGTGTTCTCACATCAATCCAAACGCGTAACATTTTGGTCAGCCCGGCCATTTGTTGGCTAATGGCATCTTGAAATTGCAACGTTTGTAAGATGGGTGACACCAGGGCCTGTATGTCCGAGTTGGCTTGGGCCATGTTATTTAATTGATCCGTGCAGGTTAAACGGGCGTCATGGATATTGGTGGTTTGAGAGATGTCTGTTTTGGGTAACGTGCCATCCATCGTTTGCAGGGTTTGCAGCAAGTCAAAGACCGTTTGTGTCGCTTTCAGCGCTTCATCACTGCACCAATCCAAAGAGACTTCAGTAAATTCAGCCATGTTGTGTAGAAAGTTATTGGTTTCCATGTATCAACCTTAGCATCATATCAAATATATCTGGGTTTCACGGGTTATAAAATCGCATCTAACAGGTGGTCAACTTCTTCCTCGGTTTCGAGCAACAAGTCCATTTTTAACACTTTGTGGTTAAACGCTTTGCGTTCAAATTGGGTGGTTAATAAGCTATCAATATTAATGGCAATGGCTTGGCACTCTTCGCCTTTTTCCAGTTCATTGATGGCAAAGCGCCAGGCTTTGTCAATATTGGCAATGTGTCGGTGAATCAGCTCAGAAAATTGAATCGCATATAACACCGGGGCGGTTTTTGCTTTCATTTCCTGGTCGACGTTGATCGCTTCTTCTAATTGTTGCTGTAACTGCGCTAAAGATGCACCCGCATGTTCATGTAATGCATCTGAGGCTTGTTCGCCTTGCGTATCGATAATCTCATCAATGTGCCGATTAAAATCACTTTGAATTTGTTCGAGGTTTTCATTGGTATACAAATTATGAAAAGCCACCAGGGCAGATTGCACATCTTTACCCACCAATTCAGACGATAAATCCAGAATTTTGTCTGCGGCATCGTCCGACCTTTGAATGATGGCCTGTAATAAGCCGCCTAAGATCGGTAGAAACACGTGATCCAGTGCTTGAGTATTGAGCTGTTTTGCCATACGGATTGCTTAACCAAAAAGTTGAACGGATTATGAGGATTATAGTACATACTCAGGATTGTCGGCTGAAGTCAGCGGTTTGTTCTGCTGGCTTGGGTTTGAAGTCTTGTGCTATAAGCGCTAGCATCCGTTGGGGTTAGCCTGGTCTGAAGCGGGTCATGGCAACATCGAAAAGGTCGCATGCACATACGGGTCGTAGGGTAATTTTCATGTCTTCATTACACATTCAAGCTGGGCAACATACCGAACAAGGCGTTAAAGAGGATAATCAGGATTGCCTTGGTTTACGCGTGCCCACCGAACCGGTGCTCACCAACAAAGGCATTGCTGCGGTGATTGCCGATGGCATGAGCGCGTGCATGGCCGGGCGGGAAGCGAGTGAAGCCAGCGTCAAAGGTTTTTTGCTGGATTACTACAGTACGCCCGATTCTTGGACGGTGAAAACGTCGGCACAGAAAATTTTAACCGCATTAAACCGTTGGTTATTTAGTAAAGGCCATGCCGCAGGGTATGAACAGTATGGCTTGGTCACGACCTTGAGTATCTTGGTTTTAAAGTCCAATACGGCGCATCTGTTTCATGTCGGTGATACCCGCATCTATCGCATTCGGGCGCAGGCAATGGAGTTATTGACGCGTGATCATCGTGTCTGGACCTCGCCTGAAAAAAACTACTTGAATCGTGCGATGGGGGTGGATGTCCATTTGGATGTTGACTACAAAACTGAAACGGTTGAGGTCGGGGATATTTTTGTTCTAACCACCGATGGTATCCATGATTACTTAGACGATGGGGCGATAAAAACCATCGTGTTGGAGGCGCAAGCGGATTATGATGCCGCAGCCGAGCGCTTAATTAAAGCCGCGTTGGCGAATGATAGCCAGGACAATTTATCCGCACAAGTGATCGAAGTCACGGCTTTGCCTTTACAGGATGCGGGTGAAGCGTATCAGCAACTGTTGTCGCTACCCATTCCGCCGGATCTGGAAGTTGGTAACATCCTTGATGGGTACAAAATCTTACGTGAACTACACGCCTCTTCTCGAAGCCAGCTCTATTTAGCGGTGGATACAGAAACGGAAACATTGGTTGCGTTAAAAACGCCGTCCATTAATTTTGAGGATGACGAGGCTTATCTAGACGCATTTTTACACGAAGATTGGGTGGGGAAACGGATTAACGACCCGCATGTGTTGAAAATTCATACGCAAACCCGAAAACGTTGTTTTATGTATACCGTCGCTGAGTTTATTGAAGGGCAAAGCCTGCGCCAGTGGATTGATGACCACCCCGAGCCGGATCTCGCCGAAGTGCGCATGATTGTGGAGCAGCTTTGTACCGGCTTGCGTGCGTTTCACCGCTTAGAAATGCTGCATCAAGATTTAAAACCCGAAAATATTATGATTGATAAATATGGGGTGGTGAAATTGATTGATTTTGGCTCAGTCAAAATCGCGGGTTTGTCGGAGGTGCATTCCGCCATAGAACGTCACCATCTGATGGGCACATTGGATTATTGCGCACCCGAATACTTCAAAGACCGCCCAGGTTCGACACGCTCAGACCTGTATTCTGTGGCCATTGTTGTGTATGAAATGTTGACGGGGAAATTACCGTATGTGAAATCGGGCTTATCACGCCGCGTGAACCGGGATTATGTGTCGATTCGAGAGCATAACGACACGATTCCTGTGTGGGTGGATGGAGCGCTTAAAAAGGCCTTACAAATCGACCCTGAGCAGCGTTATGAAGTCTTCTCTGAGTTTTTATATGATTTGAATCACCCGAACGATATTTTTATGAAGCAAGACTTTATGCCGCTGTTGGAGCGAAATCCGGCACTGTTTTGGCGGAGTGTGTCGGTGGCCTTGTTTGTGTGTAATATTTTTTTGCTGTATTTACTTTCTGTATAATATCACGAGTATAATATCACGAGGATTTTTGAAAGGCTTCGATGAAGGGAATCAGCTCTATAAAGGGTAAGGGTTTGCTAAAATAGTACCCTTGTATTTGCTCACAGCCCAAATTTCGCAAAAACTCCAGTTGTGCAATCGTTTCGACGCCTTCGGCAATCACCGACATATTCAGGCTATGCGCTAAAGCGTTAATGGCGCTGACAATGGCGGCATCATCCGGGTCGGTCACCACATCGTTGACAAAGGAGCGGTCAATTTTTAATGTGTTAATGGGTAATTTTTTTAGATAACTTAAAGAAGAATACCCGGTGCCGAAATCATCCACGGAGACTTTAATCCCGGTTTCCCGTAGCCGGGATAAGATGTCGGATATTTTTTGAATGTCATGCATTAAGGTGCTTTCCGTCAACTCAATTTCTAACAAAGCCGGGTTAGCGCCACTGTCTGCCAATGCATGCGAAATATTGTTGAGTATATCACCGACTTTAAATTGGCGACCGGACACATTCACCGCAATGGATAAGGGCATGCCTCTTTTTTCTAACTCGGCTAACGACTGGCAAGCGGTTTTGATGACCCAATCGCCGATGGGGATAATTAACCCGGTTTCTTCGGCTAACGGAATAAATTTATCGGGCGAGATAATGCTATTGTCATCTTGCACCCAACGAATCAATGCTTCAAAACCCACCAAGGTATTGGTTTGGATGTTGATTTTAGGCTGGTAATACAGTTCAAATTCTTGTTTGTCAACGGCGCGACGTAGATTATTACTCAAGATCAAATGCTCATAGGTCTGTTCATTCATCGCTTTGGCATAAAACTGATAGGTATTGCGGCCTTCTTGTTTGGCATGGTACATCGACAAATCGGCGTTCTCGATCATGACGCCGGGTTCTTGGCCATCGGTTGGGGAGATGCTGATGCCGATACTGACGGTAATGTAAATTTCTTTTTGTGCGATCATAAAGGCATCACCGAATGACTCGGTGATGCGGTGTACGATATTCAGCGCATCTTCCTGTTCTTTTAAGTCACACAGCATCACACAAAACTCATCCCCACCTAAATGCGACAGCTCCATGTTGCCATAATCAATGCCAATGCGGCTGGCGGTATCATAGTTGCGCAGCCTCAGATTTAAACGCTCAGCAATGGCTTTTAATAATTGATCTCCGACGTCATGCCCCATCGTATCGTTAATGCGTTTGAACATATCAACATCTAAAATCAGAATGGCAACATATCGATTTAAACGGCGGTTACGCGCCAGTGCGCGCGTCAGTTGTGTTTCGAACAGGGCACGGTTGGGTAAACCAGTAATCAAGTCATGTGTGTGTTCATAATCTAATTGTTGTGAGTGCTGTTGCACGGTTTTTTCTAAATTTTCTTTCTGCTTCAAGAAAATGTCGTACAAGGCCGCGCTTTCTAAAGCATGTGAGGTATTTTGTAGCACAATGGATAAATAACGCAGCCCTGGGTCTGTGGTGAGTGAGTCTTGTGGCATTACGCCCAAAAACATGCCGCGTATGCGTGATTTGGTGGCCAATACATGCAATAAAACTTGGTTACCATGATAATCAATGGGGACTCGATAGGGCCGGTTTTGGTTGATGGCCCAAGCAAATTCACCGGCATCAATGAGTGTGTCGATGTAAGCTTGTATGTCATCGCGTTCGTAAGCGGGTTCGCAATAGGTTAATTCGAAATTGGCATCGGCTTCATCAATGCTTAAAAACGCGCAGGCGGATAAGGGGAAAATGCGTTCAATAAATTTTTGTGAATCAGCAAAAATGTGTTCTGCGTCTCGATTGTGCTTGGTATCAGCATGAATGCTGCCGAGGTTACTGACCAATTCCAAAACAAAGTGATACCACCCCAAGCTGTTCTCAAGGTACTCGATACGCTCACGATAAAATTGGATATCATCATCCATGGCTTATATATCTTGTAAAAATAATGTAGAAACGGCTTTGTAGTCATTTTCAGCATGTTCAATAATGCTGTGTAACGCATCCGCCGATAAATGTAATATCTCATCGACTTTAGGGCTCAATACGGGGACAAAACGCTCGCCACTGTTACCCAGGCGTAATGCATTGACGATCAAATCAGATAAGTGAATCACGGTTGTTTCGACGGGATAACGAAACGCTTTTTCTGGTGCATGATGGTATAGCACAATTTCTTGGTGTGCATTGGGTAGCTTCCACGTTTTTAATAACGCATTGCCGACCTGGGCATGGTCAAAACCAAAGATGGCATGCTCTGCTTCACTCAAAAGCTGTTGTTTAGCTTTTGCTTGCGCTAAGGCTTGATCCATTTTGTCAGGAAATTCAGACAATAAAATTAAACGGCCGATGTCGTGCATCACCCCCAATAAAAAATATCGTTCTAGATCTGAGTCTCTTCGATACGTCGCAATGGCTTTTGCGACCAGGCCACACGCAATGCTGTGTTGCCAAAATTTTTCCAAACTGATGTGGTGGTCTTTTAAATGAAAAGCCCCCAATACGGCGGTGGTAAAGGCCAAATCACGCAGTTGTTTGGTGCCAACAACGGAGACGGCGCGGGAAATGGTGTCGATGGGGGAGGGGAAAGCATAAAAGGAACTGTTGACCAATTTTAATAAACGGGCAGACAAGCCAATATCACCACTGATAATATCGGCGACGCGTTCCAGTGAGCAACGCGGGTCATTCATGGCTTTATCCAGCTCGGAAAGAAAGCTTGGTAGAGAAACCACATGTGAAATTTGGCGGACAACGTCTAAGGGTGACATTTGCATGACCTATGATGGGTTCATTTTTTTCTTCACCGCCATGTCTTTTAGTAATGTGATCAAGGGGTGTTTTTTACGATTAAACCGAAAACGCCGACGCACCATTTTAACCGCTTCTATATAAGCGGCGGATGACTTATCGAGGGTTTCATTGGCGTTGGTTGCTTGTGCGTTGCTTTCCTGTGCGGATTGTACCGCAATGTTAGCAATGCCCCAGGTTTTTAGGATGCGTAAATGTTTTTCTTCAATGCGAATCCCGTGTGAGAGAATCAAGCGCCCATTACGGTCTTTAACATCCTCTTTGACGACCAAACCGACGACGATCTCTGCAATTGGGATATAAGCCATAAGTTACCCTTTCACTCATTTCACTCACTTTCAATTCACTGGGAAAAATAACGCTTAACCCTAAGTTTACTCTAAATACTCTGATTTGTTTGAGTTATGACCAATTTGACATCCTTTTGCGCATCGCTTGTAATGCCCAGTTCTTATCGTCACCATGAGTTGTTTATGAAAAAATTAGCATTGCATAACAAAATTATCATTGGCCTCATCGGGGGCGTGTTATGGGGATTGTTCGCGATTAATATGGGGTTAGCTGACTTTACCTCCGATTGGATTCAGCCGATTGGGCAAATCTTTATCAACGCGTTAAAAATGATCGCGGTACCGCTGGTGTTTGTGTCTTTGGTCAGTGGCATCTCTAGCCTGAATGATGTGTCCAAGCTGTCCAGTTTGGGTTCAAAAACGGTCGGCTTATATCTGGCGACCACGGTGATTGCGGTCACGATTGGCCTAACCGCCGTGAATGTGTTTCAACCTGGGAATTCGTTTTCCCCGGAATTAACCGAGCAACTCAAAACCAAATTTGCGGATAAAGTGGATGCGAAAACACAAGACGCCAAAGCGGTTGAAGCGGCAGGGCCGTTGCAATTTTTGGTCGATATGGTGCCAACCAACGTGTTTGATGCGACCACGGACAACCGGAACATGTTGCAGGTGATTGTATTTACCGTGCTCTTTGGGGTGGGATTGGTGATGGTGCCTGGCCCAAAAACGCAAGCAGTCAGGGATTTTTTTGATGCCGCCAACCTGGTGATTTTAAAAATCGTCGACATCATTATGAGTATCGCGCCTTACGCGGTGTTTGGTTTGTTGGCGGGGTTGATTGTCGAAATTGCCGGAGACGACCCGGCACAAGCGGGTAACCTGTTATTGGGCTTAGGTAAATATTCATTGGTGGTGATTTTCAGTTTGGGTCTGATGATTTTTGTGGTCTACCCGAGTATTTTAAAGTTATTCACCAATATTCGTTACAAAGCGTTTTTCCGGGGCATTATGCCGGCTCAAATGCTCGCATTTTCCACCTCTTCCAGTGCAGCAACGTTGCCGGTGACGATGGAACGGGTTGAGCGCCATCTCGGTGTGCCAGAAGAAACCGCGTCTTTCGTGTTGCCGCTGGGGGCAACCATTAATATGGATGGCACCAGTTGTTACCAGGCCGTTGCAGCGGTCTTTATTGCCCAAGCACTGGGTTTAGATTTAACCTTGGGTGAGCAGTTGAGTATCTTGTTAACCTCGACCTTGGCTTCTATTGGGGCGGCGGCCGTACCTGGGGCGGGTACGGTGATGCTGGTGATTGTGCTGGGCACGATTGACATTAATGCAGCGGGTATTGCGTTGATTATGGCACCGGATCGAATTTTGGATATGTGCCGAACGGCGGTGAATGTGACCGGGGATGCAACCGTTGCGTGTTCTGTGGCTGCGTTAGAAGGGCAGTTGGATGGCCCCCCGAATACGCAGGCTTAAATTGTTATCGGCCTTGATTTGTGCCAACAAAGCCCATAGACTAACCGGACGGTCAACTAAAAAAACGGGGCAGTACTATGGGCAAGTTTAAACTATCCGCATCCATGCGGCTTTTTTTCATGTTAAGTGGGTGTGTACTTTGGTTGGGTATTTGGCTAACTGGTTTTGCGGTCGCGCATTGGGTGATGTATTTACCCGCGACGTTCTTCCTGGTGGCTGCGATTACGGGCATTTGCCCAGGTGTGATTGTGACGGGGTTGTTATTTGTCACGAAAAAAACGGATTAACACGGTACGGATAAAAACAAAAAACCCAGAGTGATCTGGGTTTTTTGTGTGCGCTTACTGATAAGCAAACATCAAATCAGCAATTTCAGACAATTCAGCAGACTGCCCTTGTAACCATTCCATTAAAGCTTCGTCGACCAGCTCATACATTTTCTTATTGCGTTTTGCCGCTAAGATTTTCAACTTTGTGACCAGCTCGTTGTCCGCTTGTATGTGTACCAGTTTGTTGTTTGCCATACGTTCCACCTGAATTTTTAAATGATGTATAAAATGATAAATAATAAGCCGCTGATATATTGTTAATGTAAGAACAAAATACACCGGCTTTGCTTTTCTGTTGTGATTATCACACAGCATCTACAGTTTATTAAAAAAAATTGTAGGCGTCGACCAAAAAACCATGAAATCACTTGATTTCTAAAACCGAAAGCATTAACTTCGGTCGCCTCTATCATACTGATATAATAATAAATATTACGCTTGGAGTGAGACTATGTACGTACTACAGGATCAACGGATGGCGTTGCGCAGCCTGATGTTCGTCTTATTGGCTTGGCTTTTAGTTGTGCTGTTCAGCACCCCCTCACATGCTTTTGGATTGGCTGCTGGATATGCCGGCGAACCACTGCATGGCGGTAACAATAAGCTGTATTTTTTTGATGGACAAATGCATCAACAGTGGCAAACATCGTCCGTCCATGTCGATAAAGGCTTCCCAAAACCCATAAAAAACCAATGGATTAGCTTACCGACGTATCTGGATGCGGCTGTATACATTGGTATAAAGAGTTTGGCGCATCCGAATAAACTGTTATTCTTCAAAAATAATGAATATTGGCGTTGGGATGTGACCACCGGCAGCATGGATTATGGGTATCCCAAGCGGGTAACGGATGATTTCCCCGGTTTGCCTCACCGCATTGATGCTGCGGTTTATGCGCCGTATCACCAAAGTAACCGCCAAGATAAGCTGTATTTTTTTCGGCGTGGGCAATATTGGCGTTGGGATGTGGCCACGAACCGGTTAGACCCAGGCTACCCAAAGCGCATTCAAGACGGTTGGAGCGGGTTACCTGAAGGTGGTATTGATATGGCGGTTTATTCGGGTACGGATAGTGGGGCGGCCAGCAATAAACTCTTTTTGTTCCAAGGGGGGCGCTACTGGCGTTGGGATATTAATACGGATCTACTCGACCCCGGTTACCCCAAAAGTGTGCAAAAGAATTGGCCTGGTTTGCGCTATTAATGCCGGTTGAAGACAGGCAAATAGAGGTCTATTTACCTGTCGGATAAGATTGTTGATTAATGAACCACTATACAAATATCTTGTTGAAGCACCTGAGGCATTTCCGGGAAAGGCTGATTAAATCGAATACCCGTTGTGTTTTCATGACAATAGACCACAACGCCATTGACTCGCCAACAATGTTGGTCACGCTGTGTATTATGCAGCGTAATGGCAATTTCTACTGATGCACGTAACGGTAAAATACCACGCCCTGTATTGACGCAAGCACCACCAACACTGAGATCACTCGTTCGACCACACATAATTCCTAAATCATCCAGATATAACGCAATTGGTAAATCAACGGTAAAACGCTCGGTTTGTCGGAGCTCATGTTCCATCGTTACCACCCAATAAACAACACACACTCTCTAATTATAGACAAAATGTCTAATTCTATAATATTTTAATGTGTGAAAATTTTTATGGTCTGTATAAGGTGGCTTTAATGTCTTGTATTTTTGCTTTTAGGCTGACTTATGCACAAGCATTGGTATACAATTTGAGAATGACTCAGGTCTTTCATATTTAACGTGAATATCTGCGGTTTCAACCATAAAAATAACTCGTTTCCAATTACAGGAGCGCACCATGAAAAAACGACTATCTATTGCTGCCATACTTATTGGCGCAGCACTCTTACCTTTGCAAAGTGCACAAGCTTGGGGCCCATGGAATAACAATAATAACAACAATAACAATAATAATGGCCCATGGAACAATAACGGTCCATGGAATAACAATAACAATAACAATAACAATAATAGTGGCCCTTGGAACAACGGTGGCCCTTGGGGGAATAATGGCCCATGGAATAATAAATGGGGCAATGGCGGTGGCCCTTGGGGCGGTATGTCTAATGCTATGGGGGATATTGTTGGGGATATTTTAGGCGAAGGTGCTGGCGACGTTGAAATTAAATTCTCCGTTAAAGGTCGGGGCAAAGGTTCCGCTTCTGGTCGTGGTCAAGGCCGGGGCAATGGTCAAGGAAATGGCCAAGGAAATGGCTATGGGCAGTACTATAATGGCCAAGGCTATAATCCTGCTTACTATGGTGCGCCAGCAATGCCAGCGTATCGGCCTGGCCCGATGGCAATGCCGCCAATGGCAATGCCACACATGGCAATGCCTAAAACTCCGGTTGTGACACCCATCGTGCCGAGTGTGCCCGTTGTGGCACCTGTCTCACCTGTGGTGCCTAACGCGCCTGTGAGTGTTAATCCGTAAGCTTGGCGGATGATGCAGCAAGCTCTGTTTGAGAGCTTGCTGTTGTTTTAATCTGACGTAGAGTCATGTGTATGTCGAATATTTTCTATCTTTTTGTGACCCTCCTACTCAGTGTGGGTTTAACCACGCCAACCTGGGCCAAGGCCAAATCAGGTGATCGTATCGGCGATTGGAGTGTTCAATGCGGGGAGCAGGGCAAGAAAAAGGTCTGCCACGTTAGCCAAAATCTGACCTATAAACAAGATGGTAAGCAGTTGTTGAATATTGCCATTGGTGAATTGGCGAATACGGGCAAAGAAGTGGTGATCGTGACGTTGAGGCTGGGTATTTTCCTGCCCGTCGGTATACAAATTCAAATTGATGAAAATGCGTCTAACGCTTATCCCATACAATGGTGTTTGGCGAATGGCTGCCACGCTTATATCGAACTGACACCGGCATTATTAAAAATGTTTAAAAAAGGCAACCAAGGCAAGGTGACTTTTCAAGATGCTAGCCGAAAGAATATTACCATTCCCGTTTCTCTGAAAGGGTTTACCAAAGCGTATTACAGCATGAGGCAGTTGGCCAAATAAAGGTGTACCGGAGTGCGCATGCATTCCGGTTGGATTGGTTGCCGTTGATCACGATGTTCAACCGAGAGATTCAATTTTATCCAAGACTTTTTGGGCGTGGCCTTCTGGGTTGACGCCATATTCAACATCAACCAGCACACCACTTTTGTTGATGATGAAGGTTGAACGAACAATCCCCATCTTTTTCGTCCCATTTTTTTCTTTTTCTTGCCACACGCCATACTGCTCGCATAAGACCCCTTCAGGGTCAGAGAGTAAGTCAAAGCGCAGGCCAAATTTATCAATAAAATACAGATGGCTTTCGCAAGAATCTTTGCTGACGCCGAGGATAACCGCATCTTGTTGGGCAAAATCGGATGTTTGATCAGTGAATTGATTGGCTTGAATGGTGCACCCAGGGGTGTCGTCTCTAGGGTAAAAATACAAGACCACCTGTTTTTTACCCAGAAAATCGGCGAGCCGAATGGTTTGGCCATCTTGATTCTGAGTGGTGAACTGTGGGGCCGGGGTATTGACTGTTAACATGCTGTTTCCATAAATGTGGTGGATGGTGCGACGATTCTACCACTCAATCGCACCATTCATAACCCAGATATTTCATGGCCAAGATATTTTGATTTGTGGGCTAATGTAGCCGTGTGCGTTCATCCAAGTAATTTTTTAACCATTGAGAGTCAGCTAAGCTTAAATAGACAATGCGCATGCCGATGCGGTATGTGTTGGGCTGGGGAAATAAGCCGTACACGATACATTCGGCGCGAATTTTCTTTTTGACGTCCAAATGGGGAATATCCATACTGACGACATAACGTTTACCGACATCGGCAGGGCCGCGTTGTTCTAAACAAATACCTTTTAGGCTCAAGTCGTAAGCCATGGCTGAGGATGTATCTCCGTTTGGATGTTCTAAACCAACCTGTGCTTTGTAGGGAATGCGGGCCCCTCTTCTTCTTTCTGGCATTGTGTCACCTTCCACATAATTCCAAAATGTTATATTTATGTGTATAGAGTATAGCCGTCTGTGCTCGAATTGGGCTTGGGGATTTCCTAAAAATAACTGGTAGAACAGATATTTAGGATATTAAAAGCTGGCTTTATAATGGTTTGGATTGGTTTTGGCGACTTTTTTGTCGATCTTGCGTAGACGTCTTAGCCTATTGCTCGAATCACGTCTACACTTTTTATGATATAGATCAATAAAAATCCTTAGGAGGAGACGGTGATGGAAAGCATCAAAATGGATCGTGTGATTGAGAATTTGATACAAAATTTTTATCCCTTTAATTTATTAACCCCAGAGCGTATTTCTGAGGTAACTAATTTGGTTCGGTTTATTGAAATGCGAGAAGGGGAAATTTTTCAAATACGGGGTGGTCAAGGGCATGATTACCTATTTATGGTCGAAGGCCAATTAGAGCTCATTCAGTCAGGTTCTGTGCGTTCAGTGGCGGGCCCAGAAGAAACACATAAACGGCCCTTAACATTACCTGCGGCACCTGCTACCTGTACGGTTGTGGCAAAATCCGACGTTATCATTTGTCATGCAGATCGGGAAATGCTGGATGATCTGATTGCGTGGGATGAAGTGGTTCATGTGACGGAGGATGGCGACCCTGATTTGCATAGACGCATTGAAAAAGTGCGCAATTCATTGGTATTCAAACGCTTACCCATGGAATGTGTGGAAGAAGCTTTTGCCCGTATGGAAACACTGCCGGTGAAGAAAGATCAAGTCGTGATTAAGCAAGGGGAAGATGGGGATGCGTATTATGTGATCACGAAGGGCGCAGCAGAAGTCTATCAGATGGGGTTGTATGATGATGAGCCTAAAGTGGTGGCAACCTTAGGGGTTGGGGATGCTTTTGGCGATGAGGCATTGGTTTCAGGCGGTAAACGGAATGAAACGGTTGTCATGCTTGAGGATGGAGAGTTGCAAGTGCTGCATGAAAAAGACTTTGAAGAGTTGATCGGCAGTGAGATGGTGAAAAACATCAATGCGAAAATTGCCAAAAGCATGGTTGAGTCGGGATATGAATTAATTGATGTGCGTTATGCCGAAGAATTTGATGAACATCACATCCCAGGGTGCACGTTAATACCGTTATATGAATTGAGGGCGCGGTTACATGAATTGAGTACCGATTCACGTTACATCGCTTATTGTCATGCGGGTAGCCGCAGTGCGGTCGCAGCGATGATTTTGTCGCAAAACAATTTTGATGTGCAAGCACTCGAAGGTGGTATTCGCGATTGGCCGTTTGACACGGTGTCGAATTATTGAGCGCGATGCGTGCACTCTATCTAGAACATGGGCAGTTACATTACCGGGAGGATGTTAAACCGCCGGATTGCCAGGCGCATGAAGCCTTAATTCGGGTTGACCTAGCGGGTATTTGTGCGACAGATCTGGCTTTGGTCAAGGGTTACGCGGGTTTCTCCGGCATCCCTGGGCATGAGTTTGTGGGTCATGTGGTCGCATCACCGGATGAAACTTGGTTGGGCGCGCGCGTGGTGGGCAGCATTAATCTTGGTTGCGGGCATTGTCATGTGTGTCAAACGCAAGGGCCGGCCCATTGTCAGCAGCGTCAAGTGCTGGGCATTCGGGGTAAGCCGGGTGCTTTTGCAGAATATCTGAGTTTACCCCTCGGCAATTTGCATGTTGTGCCGGAGCACGTCAGTAATGTACAAGCGGTGTTTACGGAACCTTTGGCCGCAGCCGTGAATGTGGCCAAACAAACCGAACATTTATCCCCCCAGAAAGTCGCTTTGATTGGTGCGGGGCGATTGGGTTTTCTGATCGCTCAAGTGATGGCGGTGCGTTTTCCTGATTTGGTGGTGATGGGTCGCCGTGATGCCTCGTTGGATGTGGTGCGAAGGTTGGGGCTGGCGACGATGTTGGTGGATGATGCGGTGGATCAAACATTCGATTTGGTGATTGAGTCCAGTGGGCACACGGCAGGGCTTGCGCAAGCCCTGCGGATTGTGCGGGCGCAGGGCACCATTGTTTTAAAAAGTACGTTTGCGGATAAGGTGTCGCTAGACCTTAGCCCCATTGTTGTGCGTGAAATTCAGGTATTGGGCTCGCGTTGCGGCCCTTTTGAAGATGCTTTGCATTTGTTGGCGTCAGACGCGATTCAAGTGGCACCGTTGATTGATGCTGAATATGCTTTAGAAGACGGGCTGGAGGCCTTTTTATTGGCGGCCAAACCCGGTATTCGCAAAGTCTTACTGCGCACTTAAAGCCCGAGCTCTGATATCCCCTAAAAGCCACGTGTTTTCTCGCGGCATGCACGCTTATAACATGGCGCCTTGAAACACCCTTCTTTCTATTGAATGATGCAATGAGGTAATACCATGAGTGTACTCGTCGGCCGTGAAGCCCCGGATTTTTCTGCGCCAGCTGTTTTAGGTGATGGCACGATAACGGATGATTACAATTTTAAAAACGCGGTTGCTGGCAAGTATGCGGTGGTCTTTTTCTATCCTTTAGATTTTACATTTGTTTGCCCTTCTGAGCTTATCGCTTTTGATCACCGCCTTGAAGAATTCAAAAAACGTAACGTTGAAGTGATCGGTGTCTCGATTGATTCACACTTCACACACAATGCATGGCGTAATACGGCGGTTAATGATGGGGGCATCGGCCAAGTGGGTTACACCTTAGTGGCCGACATGACGCACTCGATTTGTAAAGATTATGATGTCGAGTCTGAAGGTGGGGTCGCTTATCGTGGTTCTTTCCTCATCGACAAAGACGGTATGGTGCGCCATCAAGTGGTCAATGATTTACCGTTAGGGCGAAATGTTGATGAAATGTTGCGCATGATTGACGCACTTCAGTTTCATGAAGAGAATGGCGAAGTGTGTCCTGCTGGTTGGACAAATGGCGATAAAGGCATGCAAGCCGACCCTAAAGGCGTGGCCAGTTATCTAGCGGAAAATGCCGATAAGTTATAACGTTTTGTAGGCATAAAAAAACCAATATAGCGCGCTATATTGGTTTTTGTGTTTTTATCTATTCAGTGTGTTTTATGCTGCGTTCACGCGTAACCCAGAAATGGCGACTGCCCAGAGTTCATCGGGTACCGCATTTTTGTCTTTTTCTGATTTCTTTTTTCGTTTGGTTGTGATGGTTTTGACTTCAGGGATGTTTTTTGCGGTTAGCTCACCCTCAGTATTGGAGGCCGTATTTTCTGCGTGTGATACGTACTCTGTTTCTTTGACGACGGTCACTTCGGTGAATTGCCGGCGCTCCCAAACAACCGATTTACCGGCCAAACCTTCGAGCGTGACGCTATCTAAAAATTGATAAAATTGTTCGGTGACCGAGCGCCACATGCATTGGATGGATTCGTAATTCCCTTGCCGGGTTTCTTGCTCGGGTTCTGCTTGAGTGCCTTCGACAGCAAAATGAATGTCCGCAATAGAAATTTCGGAGGGCGATTTGCCGAGTTGATAACCGCCGCCAGGCCCGCGAGCGCCTTGAACCAATTTATGTTTTCGTAAACCTGCAAACAATTGCTCTAAGTAAGACATTGAAATGCCTTGGGCTTCTGAAATTTCGGATAACGTGACTAAGCCATCCTTCTCATTCAGCATGAGTTCCAGCATGGCGTTGACTGCGTTGCGATTTTTTGTTGAAAATGTCATGGCGATATCCTAATGCTTCTCATTTATCACTTCTGAACAGGTGTGTTCTGGCAATAACCTAGTAAAACTGTTGGTAATCTAATGTACCCGAGTAAATTAGTCAAGCTTTCAAGATTGGATACATATTGGGGGCTGTTGATCTTGTCAATCATTTTATTGTTGGGTAAAACCCTCGCTGTAGAGGGGGAATGCTAACACATCGAGCGAAAAAGCCAAGTAAAAACAACGAGACCTTGGTTTCCCATTCTGTCATCCGCTATGATTGCTTTAAAAAAAGGATAATGTTCAGCCCCAAACCTTAATTAGCGCCGAGTTGGCGTTCTCCGACCACCTGGTTGCGGCCGTTATGTTTTGCTTGATACAAACTTTTGTCTGCACGTTCCATCAGTGAAAAGCCATCGTCTTCTGCGTTGACAACGGCAACACCAATAGAAATGGTGACCTTGCCCAGGTTTTTTTGTCGTGCGGATAAGGTCAGGCGCTTTTGTGCAATTTTCTTGCGCACATGTTCACCAACGGCCAGTGCGCCGTCATAATGGGTGTCGGGTAAAAAAATGGCAAACTCTTCACCGCCATAACGCGCAACGACGTCATCGCCTTTAACGCCGTCTCGAAGTGCGCTGGCAACATAAGCCAACACCTTGTCGCCGATTGAGTGCCCGTGGGTATCGTTAAATTGTTTGAAGTGGTCGATGTCAATCATGAGTAGGCTGAAAGGTTTGTGCGTTTGGGTATAGTCAGTCATTAAATCCTGTAGTGTTTTGTCAAACGATCGGCGGTTAGAGAGGCCGGTTAATTGATCCGTCATGGCAATGGAGCTTAAGGATTTCATGTCTGACCGCAGGGAATCGACAACCCGATTCATGGTGCTCAGTGAGGCTTCCATTTCTTTATTGGTTTGTTTGATCTCTCGGGTTTCTTCAATCAGGTTGGTAATGAGGTCAGAAATAATGGAAATGTCGGGTTTGTCAGCTAACGTACCTTGGCAGTTGTCGAGTACATGGGAGAATTTTTCTGTTCCCGTGCTCATATGTTTGATTTTATACAGTAGGTTTTGAATGACGTGCCACGTTTCTTCTTGTGCGGTTTCTAGTGCTTGTGTGCACTGGCTGGCAATGTGCGTGACGTAAAGCTGGTGGTTGATTTTGGGGTCGAAAGATTCGCCTTGGTTTAATCGGTGATCAATGGCTTTGTTTAAGGCGAGGGTTGTGCCAACCGAGTATTCGTACCAGACAGCATAATTTTCAGGTGTGATGGGGATGCCTAAGCTGCTCATTAACGGCACCGTCGTTTTTAATAAACGTGCAGACTGAATCAACTTTTCTTGGTTGTGTGTGTTTTGCATGGGTCTGATTGTTTGTAAGCAGTATCATCAGTTTAGTGGCGAAACTTGCGCAACTCAAGTTAATCTGCTTAGAGGTAATTACAATCATCGAAGAGAGAAAATAAGTGGGACGTGAGCGACTCGAACGCTCGACCCTCGGCTTAAAAGGCCGGTGCTCTACCAACTGAGCTAACGTCCCAAAGGAGCGCATATAATACCTGATCAAATTCTAATTTCAAGGGTTTTTTCAGGCTATTTTTGATAGTGCGTTGGATCATCAATGCCGGCATCTAAAAATCCTTGTCGGCGGAAGCGGCAGGACTCACAGCGTCCACAGGCACGGCCTGATGCATCGGCTGCGTAACAAGAGACGGTCAAGCCATAATCGATCCCTAAGCGCAGGCCGGTCTTGATAATCTCCGATTTTGACCAGTCGATGAGCGGCGTTTGAATGGAGAAGGTTTGGCCTTCAACGCCCCGTTTGGTGGCGACATTGGCCAGTTGGGTAAATGCGTGAATAAAGGCTGGGCGACAATCGGGATACCCGGAGTAATCCACCGCATTGACACCGATAAAAATATCCATGGCACCGAGGACTTCAGCCCAGCCTAATGCCAAGGCTAAAAATACGGTATTTCGTGCCGGGACATACGTGACAGGGATGCCGTCGCTACTGTGATCTGGCACCGCAATGGAGGTATCGGTTAAGGCGGAACCGCCAATATCCCCGAGACCTAAGTGGATGACTTTGTGTGGGACTTGAAAGGCGCGCGCAATGGTATCGGCTGCTTGGAGCTCTGCGCGGTGCCTTTGTCCGTAATCAAAACTGAGGCAGTAACAGTCATACCCTTGTGTTTGTGCGAGGGCGAGTGTGGTGGTGGAATCGAGCCCACCTGATAATAAAACGACGGCTTTTTTATCCATTATTTTCCCGGTTGGTCACCCCATAAAAATTTATGTAGCTGTATTTGGAAGCGGACGGCGAGGCGGTCATGAATAATCCAGTCAGCGAGTTGTGTGGGTGATAAGTTGCCTTGTACGGGGGAGAACAATATCTGGCAACGACGGCTTAATTCATGGGTCATGATAAAGTCGTTGCACCAGTCGTAGTCGGCTCGGCTATTGATCACAAATTTGACTTCATCGGCCTGTCGTAGCAGGGCTAGGTTGTCTAAGCGATTGCGCGCCATTTCACCGGAGTCGGGGGTTTTAATATCCATGACGACATGGACGCGCGGGTCGAGTTGATCAATCGACAATGCACCACTGGTTTCTAGCGAGACGCTTAACCCGTGTTCACACAGGGCGTGTAATAAAGGTCGGCAAGCTTTTTGCGCCAGGGGTTCTCCGCCTGTCACGGTGATCAGCGGCACACGATAGGCCCGTACTTGTTGGATGATCTCTTCAATGGGGTAACTTGTGCCGCCTTTAAAGGCGTATTCAGTATCACAATAATGACACCGCAGTGGGCACCCGGTTAGGCGCACAAATACCGTGGGTAAACCAACGCTTTGGCTTTCCCCCTGGAGAGATAAAAAAATTTCTGTGAGTCGAATGGATTGCACACTGGCCGCCTGGGACACAAAATTAAGCGGATATTACCCTATCGTGTTAATGGGTTCAAATATTCAGGATAACCACTGGGCGAGGGCAACTTGCGGCTTGCGTTTGAAGTAAAATCGACCAGACTGTTATGTGAGGTAACTTTATTCCCGAATGCAGAGATAACATTATGATTGAACACCCACGCTTATCTGATCGACATCAAATTGTGATTGTTGGTGGCGGTGCCGGTGGCATTGAATTGGCCACGCGTTTGGGTAAAAAACTGGGTAAGCGCGAGCAAGCGGATATCATGTTGATTGATGCAACGCGTACGCATATCTGGAAGCCATTGTTGCATGAGGTGGCTGCGGGCACTTTGGATTCACATGAAAATAAATTAGAGTATTTGGCGCAAGCGAACCATAACTATTTTCGATTTAAATGGGGTCGCATGTGTGGTTTGGATCGGGAGAATAAACGCGTCATTTTATCCCCAATGCTGAATGATCAGGGCGAGGGCATTATTCCCCAGCGCAGTTTTGTGTACGATACGCTGATTTTGGCGGTGGGCAGTGTGAGCCATGATTTTAATATTGAAGGTGTCCGAACGTATTGTACGATGCTGGATACCGCCGCAGAAGCGGAGCGCTTTCAGAAAAAATTACTCGAAACGTATGTTAAAGCCCATGCGCAAGATAAGCCCATTGAGCAGAGCCAGTTACACATTGCGATTATTGGGGCGGGGGCGACGGGGGTTGAGTTGGCCGCGCAGTTACATAAAGTCTCTCATTTAATCAGTGTGTATGGTTTAGATGAAATCACCTCAGATCACGTTAAAATCCATGTGATTGAAGCGGCGGATCACATTTTGTCAGGTGTTCCCTTGCGTGTTTCTAATCTTGTGGTGGCGGAATTACAGAATATTGGTGTGGTGGTGCATACCGGTGAGCGGGTGGTTAAAGTCACCAGTGAAGGGGTGGTGACTCAGAATGGCATCATTCCAGCGGCGATTAAAGTGTGGGCAGCGGGCATTAAAGCGGCGGATTTTCTGGGTGATTTGGGCTTGGAAACAAACGCCATTAATCAGCTGGTGGTGAAACAAACATTGCAAAGTACCCGCGATGACGACATTTTTGCATTTGGAGATTGTGCCGCGTGTGCATGGGTGAAAAATGGCACGACGGTTCCACCGAGAGCCCAAGCGGCGCATCAGCAGGCAAGTTTGTTGGTAAAATCGGTCACGCGTAAATTACAAGGCCGCACATTGCCGGAATATCATTATAAAGACTATGGCACGATTGTCTCTCT
>Ga0256847_1000030_pt1 | contig 91042 bp, 71 predicted proteins | sample TeddybearmetaG_FD_189099 | JGI IMG/M metagenome (GOLD analysis project Ga0256847, IMG submission 189099) | Hydrothermal vent microbial communities from East Pacific Rise, Pacific Ocean - Teddybear | ecosystem: Environmental > Aquatic > Marine > Hydrothermal vents | place: Pacific Ocean: East... | reverse complement strand
AGTCGAAGGAAGACAATATTATTATTGCAGTAATTTCGACCGAAGTGGAGAAATCTAGCTCTTGATGTAATAAAATGGTGGATTTCTCCACTTCGGTCGAAATTAAAGTAAAGGCATACTCCTTGATCTTTCGACTGCGCTGGCGCTTCGCTCAAGATGACAAGGTGCTTATTTTCTTGAGAAAGTGCAATTTGTGATACACACTTTTTCATTCCAGTTTAAATTAACAACTTTTTAGTAACTACCTTTGTTTGCATTCAAAACAAAAACAAATGAGACATTTCCTGATATACGGTTTTATAATTCTAACGTTTTTTTCCTGTGTGGAACCAATAGACAAGTCCTACTCAAAATTACCTCCTGGAATTTGGAGAGGTGTTTTAATTTTGGATAATAAACCTGTAGTAGAAAATCCAGATGAAGAAGTAAGATTTAAATCTGATTTCACAGGAGAATTACCATTCAACTTTGTAGTCAAATATACTGACGATGATAATTTCTACATCGAGATCCACAATGCAGAAGAGCGAATCGCGATATCAGACATCATTTATGGTCGAGATAAGGCAACCGCAAAAGATACAATCATAATCAACTTCCCGGTATTCGACACCTATATCAAGGCAATATATGAAGATGATATTATGGAAGGAAACTGGCATGTCAACTATCGGGAAAATTACCAAATACCGTTCAAAGCCTATTTTGGGCAGGCACATCGGTTTACTACTTTAAAGAAAAAACCACTGCTCGATATTTCTGGTAAATGGGATGTCAAATTCGAAGTAGGAACTGAGGATGAATATCCTGCGATTGGAGAATTTGTACAGGATGGGAATAAAGTAACTGGCACTTTCATGACAGAAACAGGTGATTATAGATATCTCCAAGGTACCATTCAAGAGCATAGAATATTCTTGTCCACTTTTGACGCTGCTCATGCATTTCTTTTTGAAGCTAAAATATTAGAAGACAATTCTATAATTGGTTCGTTTCGATCAGGAAAACATTACACATCTACATGGTCAGCAATTAAAAATGATAATGCCAAAATTGGCGATGCATTTGAATTGACATCATCTCAAATTGCAGATGAAACTTTTGATTTCACATTCGATGATTTGGATGAAGGTGAAGTCTCATTGAGTGATAAAAAATTTGAAGGCAAAATCAAATTGGTCAAGATATCTGGTACATGGTGTCCTAATTGTAAAGATGAAAGTCTCTTTTTGAAGAACTACTTAAAAAATAACCCATCAGACGATATTGAAGTGATCGAAGTAGCCTTTGAACGATATAAAGATGTGAACAAAGCAAAAGAAATATTGAAACAATACAAGTCAAAGCTAGATTTGCCTTTTACTATGTTGTATGGAGGATATGCCGACAAATCGATAACATCGGAGAAATTTCCTCAAATTAGCAAAGTCCTTTCCTACCCTACTTTGATATTTGTAAGCAAGGACAATAAGATAAAACATATTCATACAGGATTCGCAGGACCTGCAACCAGCGACTTCCCTGCTTTTGAGAAAAAATTCAAATCACTAATTTCAGATCTTAAAGATCAACCAAAATCGATATAAATGAACAACCCTTTGGCTAAAACTGTGCTAATTACTGGTGCAACCTCTGGAATCGGGAAAGCCACAGCTACCCTGTATGCAAAGAGAGGCTATAATGTAATTATTACAGGAAGAAGAAAAGATAAGCTAGAAGCCCTAAAACAAAGATTCAAAAGAAAGTATGCTGTAAAAGCAAAGACATTATGTTTTGATATAAGAGATAAAGAAGCGACGAGCAAAGCTTGGAATAGCTTGGAAACCAACCATAAAAATATTGACATCCTTATCAATAATGCTGGCCTCGCCAAAGGATTCTCTCCTATTCATAAAGGCAAAATTGAAGATTGGGAACAAATGATCGATACCAACATCAAAGGGTTACTTTACATGACCAGACTGGTAAGTCCAAAGATGGTAAAAGCAAAAAAAGGTCAGATAATCAATATTTGCTCCATTGCTGGTCATGGTGTATATCCAAATGGGAACGTGTACAGTGCTACAAAATATGCTGTAGATGCGCTTACCAAATCAATCAGATTGGACTTGCATAAATATGGAATCAGAGTAGGTCAAATCTCTCCTGGACATGTAGAAGAAACAGAGTTCGCGAAGGTTCGATTTGATGGAGATGAGAAAAAAGCTGACATCTACCACGATTTTAATCCACTAACTTCAAGAGACGTAGCAGAAATAATACTTTTCATGACTACACGAAAAACACATATCAACATTCAGGACTTATTGGTCACGGGCACACAACAGGCAAGTGTAACTCAGATAGATAGAAGTGGTAGAAAGTAGTTTGCTTATATTGAAGTGATATCAATCCTTGCACTATGGTCAGGAAGACAATCAATGCTTACGAAGAGCTAGATTTCTCCGCTATGGTCAAAATTAAAGAAAGTGCTTGCATTAACGTTTTTAGACTTTGTTATCTATGACAAGTTTGTTGCATTTTCCATTCTAGTATGGAAAGAGAAAATGTTCCTTGTCATTCTGAGTGAAGATTCATCGGAATCGAAGAATCAAGGATTATACAGTAGTCTTTAATTTCGACCTTGTGGAGAAATCTATCATTTCATTGTATTATCAATCCTTCCAATGCGGTCAGGAAGACAATACACTAATGAACAAAGGCCTACGAAATACTCTTGTCATTACTTTAATTTTAAAGCCGCTTACTGCTTTAAGGGGCTCAGAATGACAGTGCTTTCAGCCGAGATAAAAATGCCAAACGACATTTTGAAATGCACCTTTAATATCGATTGGTAATTAAAAGAGGAAACAAAGTAGATTTTTGCATGATAAGTGCTTTATATTTGTGCTTGAGTTAATATCTATCATTAAAAGTAAAAGATTCACGATTCTTCAATCGAGTAGCACCTTATTCTATGAACAATATCAAACAAACATATCATCCTGACAAATCAGGTTTTTACGGTCCTTTTGGAGGAGCCTTTATTCCTGAAATGTTGCATGCTAATGTTGCTGAATTACAAGAAGTTTATTTAAATATTATTGAAGAACCTGATTTCAAGCAAGAGTTTAATGGTCTTCTCAGGGATTATGTCGGAAGACCTTCACCATTGTATTTGGCGAAAAAATTATCATCAAAATACAAGGCAAATATTTATCTCAAAAGAGAAGACCTCAATCATACGGGCGCTCATAAAATAAACAACACAATCGGTCAAATTCTATTGGCAAAACGATTGAATAAAAAGAGGATCATAGCAGAAACTGGCGCTGGCCAACATGGTGTAGCCACTGCAACCGTCTGTGCATTGATGGGATTAGAATGTTTTGTTTATATGGGAGCTGTAGACATTAAAAGGCAAGCACCCAATGTAGCGAGAATGAAGATGTTGGGAGCTACAGTAATCCCTGCAGAAAGTGGAAGTAAGACATTAAAAGATGCCACAAATGAAGCCATTAGAGATTGGATCAATAATGCTGAGAATACACATTATATTATAGGTTCTGCAATCGGACCTCATCCTTATCCTGATATCGTTACCCGGTTTCAAAGTGTGATCAGTGAAGAAGTGAAATGGCAGCTAAAACAAAAAACGGGTAGAGATTATCCTGATTATATGGTTGCCTGTGTAGGGGGTGGAAGCAATGCTGCAGGTGCATTTTATCATTATCTTCATGATGAGCGTGTCAAGCTTATTCTTGCTGAAGCGGCTGGTCTTGGAATCGACTCAGGCGAATCTGCCGCCACAAGTATACTAGGCACAAAGGGGATCATTCACGGCTGTATGACTTTGCTAATGCAAACAGAAGACGGACAAATAATAGAACCTTATTCATTGTCTGCTGGCTTGGATTACCCTGGAATCGGTCCTATGCATGCCCACCTCATTAAAAGCGGAAGAGCGAAAGTCTTCGCTGCCACTGATGATGAAGCTATGCAAGCAGTAATAGAACTATCAAGAAAAGAAGGAATAATCCCTGCTTTGGAGACAGCCCATGCCCTCGCCATAATAGATAGAATCGATCTTCAGGAAAATGACAATGTTGTCGTTTGTCTCTCTGGACGAGGGGATAAAGATTTGAATACATTTATCAATTATCTAGAAGCTAAGGATGGGAAATAATATAATCAGAGATAGAATAGCAGCAGCTGGTGGACGGGCTTTGAATATTTATTTTACAGCAGGTTATCCTACAATAGATAGCATTCCTACTATTATTTCATCTCTAGAAAAATCTGGAGTCGATTTGATTGAGTTGGGTATGCCATACTCTGACCCATTAGCTGATGGAGTGACTATACAGAATAGCAGTCGGGTAGCTTTGGATAATGGACTAAACTTAAAATTCCTATTTGAACAAATTGAAGAAGCAAGAAAATCAACTTCTATCCCAATTATTATGATGGGCTACTTCAATCAATTGCTCCAATATGGCGTTGATGATTTTTTGAAACTTGCTTCTAAAAATGGAGTTTCGGGGATGATTATCCCTGATCTACCAATGGACATTTATGAAAGAGATTATAAAGCAATGTTTGAAGAGCACAACTTGACAATCTCATTTTTGATTAGCCCAATGACATCAGATGAAAGAATAAGGCAAGCAGATAGATTGAGCAGTGCTTTCATATATGTGGTAAGCCAAAGTAGCATCACTGGTAAAAAAGGAGATATTTCTGAACTGCAAAAGTCATACTTTAATCGAATCGAATCTATGGGTCTCAATAGTCCAAGGTTGATTGGTTTTGGTATTCACGACAATAAGACATTTGAAACAGCTTGTAATTATAGCAATGGTGCTATCGTAGGGAGTGCCTATATCAGAGCATTGGGAGATACCGATGATATCGCTGAAACTACTGCTTCTTTTATTAAATCAATAAAAAATAAATAATCATGATAATTCAATTGAATAAGGCAGTTTCAGATCAAGAAATAAATTCGATCTCATCGAAGGTTAAGGATTTAGGATACTCTTTCAATGACATCCAAACGCAGGTCGCTCGATATTTGATTTGCATCGGTAAAAAAGAAATTGATCTCAGAGAAATCGGATTTTTGGATGGTGTACAAGATGTTTTTAAAGTAAGTGATGCTTATAAATTGACTTCTACAAAATGGAAGGTTGGAAAAACAGCTATCGATATTGGAGATGGAATAGAAATTGGAAATGGAGATTTTCAAATAATGGCTGGACCATGCTCTATCGAATCTGAAGAACAAATACGATCAACCATAGCCCACTTAAAAGCCAATGGAATAAAGATAATGAGAGGTGGCGTATATAAACCGCGATCTTCTCCATATAGTTTTCGAGGACTTGGAATGGACGGCCTCAAGCTCTGGCACAAATTGGCCAAAGAAAATGGCATCAAAATCGTCACTGAAGTAATGCAAGTTTCTCAGATTGCTGAAATGCACGATTACGTTGATATTTTCCAAGTAGGCGCAAGAAATAGCCAAAACTTTAATCTTCTTGATGAATTGGGTAAAGTCGATAAACCTGTACTCCTAAAAAGAGGAATGTCTGGAACGATTGAAGAGCTTTTGCAATCTGCTGAGTATGTTTTTTCTAATGGAAATGAGAAAATCATTCTTTGCGAAAGAGGAATAAGAACTTACGAGAAGGCTTATCGAAATACAATGGACATCAATGCGATAACGATTTTAAAAGATAAATCGCATTTGCCAGTTGTTGCAGATCCTTCACATGGTATTGGAGTGAGAAAGTATGTAGGTCCTATTGCTTTGGCATCTATAATGGCAGGAGCTGATGGTGTGATTATGGAAGTTCATGAATGTCCTCAAAAAGCATTTTCGGATGGACAGCAGACTTTAGACTACAATCAATCAATGAAGTTGATAGATAAGATGACAAAGGCTAGAGAATTAGTTAATGCTTAGTTCAACTATTATTTTTCAACAAGAAAAGTAAAGAAAATTTAATTATCCAATCACATCTTTAAAAAATTTGCAATATGACTATTAAAAATTATTTGTTCGCTTTTACCATTTTATTTGTTGTTAGTTGTGGAGAGGAAGAGAAGTGTACATCAGAAGATTGGTTTGGCACCTATATTGGAACTAAGACTTGTGATTCTGAGATATTAAAGGACTATTCATTTTTTATTCATCCTCCAGATTTTTATGTTAACGATATTACAAATGTAATTCTAATAGATCGTACATATTTTCTACATGAAGAATGTAAAATAATTGGTGGAAGTGAACAAGCCAAAGGAAATTTGAATGGAATTGAACTCAATGTTAGCGCAGAGACCATTAATGGAAAATGTACTTGGGTCGCTACAAAACAATAATCTCCTTTTGATTGTTATAAACTATAGTTAATGTCCTCTGTATCGTTACTTTATCATTTTCTTCAAAGTTGAAAGAAATGACCAATAAGTAACAATCCTCTTTAGTATATTTACGTTGTAATTACGTTTAATTAATTCACGATATGTCATAAACGATACCAAGACATGTAAGATTTAGCCCTATCTTGGTATATAATAAGAAAAGTAATGAAAAAATTTATTCTATTAATATGTTTTGTTGTAGGTGTTGTTAGTCTTCAAGGTCAAGCGATAAAGAGCAGTTATATTGTCGACCTGAAAGAAGGAGTATCTAAATCATTGAAGATACCATCTAGAGCATTCAGCACACCTGACCCGATTCATTTTAAAACCCTGAGCTCAACTTTGGATATCATCCAAATCACGATAGCAGAAAAAGAAGGAAATAAAAATTTAGAGAATTGGCTCGATAATAACCCTGATGTAGAATCATGGGGATACGACCAATACGTCCAAAAAAGAGCAGTTCCAGACGATCAATACTTTGAAATGCAATGGGGCTTAGATCTCATTGGTGCAAAAAATGCATGGGATGTGACTACAGGTGGGTTTGATATCAATGGAAATGAGATTGTAATTGCTGTATTAGATGATAGTTACGATCTTTCTCATCCTGAACTAGAAGGACGAATATTTTTCAATGAAGCTGAAATCCCTGACGATGGAATAGATAATGATAACAATGGATATATAGACGACTATCAAGGATGGAATACTACTAATGGTAATGACAATCACCCACTTATAGACAACCATGGTATTGCGGTAGCTGGCATTATGGGTGCTAAAACAAATAATGAATTAGGAATTGCTGGCATCAACTGGCAAGTTAAAATTCTACCAATTTCAGGAATTGAAAAAAAATCTGAAGTAATTACAGGATATGAATATGTATTGAACATGCGAAAAAGGTACAATGATTCTAATGGCACAGAAGGAGCATATATAGTAGTAGCCAATTATTCTGCAGGTATCGACAATGCATTTGGTACGGATCCACAATACCTAGCATGGTGCAATATGTATGAGGCTATGGGAGATGTCGGAATCTTGTCTACTGGTGCCACAGCAAATAAAAATGTAAATGTTGATGTAGATGGAGATATGCCAACTACATGTCCAAGTGAGTTTTTACTGTCGGTAACTAATATTGATATTAATGATACTAAGGTAATAAGTTCTGGATACGGGTTAGAGAATATAGATTTAGGAGCTCCGGGTAAAGGCACTATTGCATTGGATCTTGATGCAGGGTATGATCCTTCATTTGGAGGCACTTCTGCAGCTGCTCCTCATGTTGCTGGAGCAATTGCATTATTATACAGTGTTCCTTGTAGTGCTATTGGAGACTTGGGAATAGCGAATCCAAGACAAGCTGCTGAGATTATTAGAGATGCGATCTTTGAAGGCGCTTCTAGTAATTCTACCTTAGATGGGATTACAACCTCTGGAGGAAGACTGGACATATATGGAGCAATTGAAGCATTGCAAGTAACTTGTGGTGAAATCATTCTTACCTCTCCAAAAGGGGAATTAATCATCTTTAATTTAGAAATAGAAAATGCAAATACCCTTTTAACAGAATACGTGACACCAGATGAAACCACATATTCATTTTTGATGTCTGATATTATGGGAAGAACAATAAGACACTTTGATTTTTCTCCACCAACTCTTGGTAGAAAAGAATTAAGAACAGAAATTCCTGATCTAGCATCTGGTATATATATTATTTCTATATATAATGACGACATAATCAACACAAAGAAGATTTTTATTGAATAATTGCTTTGAATATTTTTTTGTCAGAAAAAGCAATAATACTTCCAAAATAAAAATATAAGTGTATCTTTGCGCTCTAATTCTAAAAGTGGCGGTAAAGGAAGTATAAATTTTTACCTATATTTTGGCCCCGTAGCTCAACTGGATAGAGTACCTGACTACGGATCAGGAGGTTGAAGGTTCGAACCCTTCCGGAGTCACAAAGAACTAAAAAAAATAAAAAGATATAGCAATGTCTAGAATTTGTCAATTAACAGGAAAAAGACCTATTACAGGTAACAATGTCTCTCACTCAAATAGAAAGACTAAAAGAAGATTCTTACCGAATCTTCAAACGAAAAAATTCTTCATTCCAGAATTGAATCGTTGGGTTACTTTGAAAGTGTCTTCACATGCATTAAGAACAATCAACAAGCTTGGTTTACATGCATTTTTAAAAAAATTAGAAGCTAAAGGAGTAGATACAGGCGTAAAGCTTTAGTACTTACTTATTAGTATATACATTAAACACGTAGGAAATGGCAAAGAAATCAAAAGGTAATAGAAATCAGATTATTCTTGAGTGTACAGAGCATAAAGCAACTGGACTACCTGGAACATCTAGATATGTTACTCAAAAAAATAGAAAAAACTCTCCAGACAGATTGGAACTTAAAAAGTTCAATGCTGTTTTAAAGAAATATACACTTCATAAAGAAATCAAATAATCATGGCTAAAGTATCGAAAAACTCTAGAGTAGGACAAAGAGCAGCTAATCAAGGATCTGGTAGAGATATGGTTAAAGTTGTGAAGAGCGTTAAAAATCCAGTAACTGGAAAATACTCTTATAAAGAGGTAATGTTGCACAAAGATAAAGTGAAAGAATTTTTCGCTGAAAACAAATAAGTTGTACATCCTACCTTAAGATTAAAATCAAAGGCTTTTCTATTCGGAAAGGCCTTTTGGTGTTTATAGCCATTTTTAAGTACAAAAGCTGTTGAGTTCTTAAGCTCTTAGTTATTGACTTCTCAAAGAGCTTAATTCTACTTTGAGACATTTAAATAATTGGAGATATTGAAACAGGTATGAGGTTTAGGGTTTAAGGTTTGCAAGGCTAGATGTTGACATTTAATTTGTTTTGTCAACATCTAGCCCTAAACCTCATAACCTTAAACCCATTCTTTATTTTACAATCTCTTCAATAGTAAAAATGTGTAACTTGAAAATAACTAATCTATCAAAGTAGAATTAAGAGCTCAACAACTTAAGAACTAAAATAAAATAATCACATATGAGTTTTTTTAAGAAATTTTTCACCAAAGAAAAAGAAGTAGAATTAGATAAAGGGTTGGAAAAAACCAAATCTAGCTTCTTTAGTCAAATCTCTAAAGCAGTAGCTGGGAAATCGACTGTAGATGAAGAGTTTCTTGATGAGTTAGAACATATTCTTATTGCATCTGATGTAGGTTTGGACACCACGATTAAGATTATAGAAAGATTGGAAGCCAAAGTAGCCAAAGATAAATACATCAATGCTTCTGAATTAAATAGTATTCTTAAAAATGAAATCATTCAGATTCTTACCGAAAACAAGACGGTAGATTTAGAAGATTATGAGTTCCCGACAGATAAAAAACCTTTCATCACATTAGTAGTTGGTGTTAATGGAGTTGGTAAAACAACTACAATCGGAAAGATAGCTCATCAATACACAAAAAAAGGAAAGACCTTGGTACTTGGGGCTGCTGACACATTTAGAGCCGCAGCTGTAGATCAATTGGAAATATGGTCAAAAAGAGCTGGTGTTTATTTCTATTCTAAAGGAATGAATACTGATCCTGCTGCAGTAGCTTATGAGACTGTCCAGTTTGCCCAAAACATGGAGCTTGATGCAGTAATAATAGATACGGCAGGTAGATTACATACCAAAAGACACTTGATGGAAGAATTGACCAAAATCAAAAAATCCATTGATAAAAAATTTCCAGGTGCTCCACACGAAGTACTTCTTGTCCTAGATGCTACAACAGGACAAAATGCTATTGAACAAGCGAAAAAATTCTCTGAAGCCACAGATGTGACCGCTATTGCACTTACTAAATTAGACGGAACTGCAAAAGGTGGCATCGTTATAGGTATTTCAGATCAATTCAAAATTCCGATTAAATATATCGGTGTAGGAGAAGGAATAGAGCAATTGCAAATTTTCAATAAGAAGGCGTTTGTAGATTCATTGTTTAGATAATTGTGCAAATATTATTGATCTTCAGCCTTTCTACATTGCTACTTCATTCTTATTCTAATACCTGAGTAGCAAGTTGGTAGTTGAAGCCCTACAGGCTTCACATCATATTCATATGACTTCTTCGGGCGATGCCCCAAGTTTTGATATAATAACCTTTCAGGCTATCATTTGTACTGATCTACTTCATCTTCTTTTAATTGCCTGAAGGGCAAACACTTTATAGCTTTGGGTGTAACCCAAAAATCAAAATAAATATATTTTAGTAACCTGTAAGGCTACCACTAATTTGCATTTCCATTAAAATCATCTTTCAAAAATCTAAAAAACCATTTTCGACATTCAAGTCCTTTGGTATGATTTTCATTACCGTAGAACTATCTGGGATTAAGATGTGGACTTTCTTCAGTTCTGTAGTTACAATTTGCATAACTATATCATAATCTCCAGATACATACGTACTCATCGCAGTAGAATAAACCTTGATAGAATCATTGCTCTTCAAACTCTTAATAAAATCAACGATAATACTTGTATAATCCTCTACTAATGGATAAAGTGACAATTCAATAGTTATCTTCATTACTGTTTCTTTTTGAAAGACCAGGTTATTTTGAATCTTGAAACCATTTTTCCTTCTGCGTTCTCCCCTGTTGATACCATTACTATCTTATCTGGTTCATTAGAAGCTTCAATCTTGTCTAATAATTCATTCAACAATTCTCCATCCTTACAGGTGAACGTCACTTTAGTCTTAGCGGTAACGCCATACTCCGCCTCGAATCCAATCACATACATCGACCACTTCCCTCTTCCACTCAAAGCCTGCATACAAAGTAAGCCTGTTGATAATTCTGCAGCACCTGCTTGAGCCGCAAAATATATCGATTTGAATGGATTTTGTGTTCTCCAAGAAAATGGAATTGTCACTTCACAATTCTGACCATCTAAACTTTTAAGTCTCACTCCCCACCATGTTAAAGAAGGTAATCTAGACATACTGAAGATGAAAAAATTGAATTTATTCAGGATTTTCTTTCGGAATTTTAAAGCTTCTTGATTCATATTTTACTCATATATAGACACAAGAATGACATTAATAGTCGGGAAATCATAGGATTTTTCCTATTTCTTTAGTGCACAAAATGCTTATTGAATAATTTTCAGCTAATGTTATTTATATTTATGTAAATAAACATTTCATTATGAGGCATCTATATATAATCATCATTTTCATATTTATTAGTCTACAGTCTAATGGTCAAATATTTGACCGAATCCTTAACAGAACACAAGACAAACTAAATCGTGAAATCAGTAATAGAATTGTAGAAAAGATTTCTGATGAAATAACTCGCGCAGCTATGAAACCAATCGACAAAGCTATTGATGATATGCTTAAAGAGAGGTACACTCAGGATAGTATCGAGGGCAAGACTTCTGCACGAAACTACAATGATTTTTTAACAGCATTTTCCACTCCTGTAGATTTACCACCGAAATATACTTTTGACATGGTATTAAATGCTGAGACAAAAGATTATGATGGAGAAAAGTCGAAGATGGATTTGATGTTGACTAAAAGTGGAGCATACATTGGCATTGTTCAATATAAGGACGGAGAAAAAGGAAGCACGATAGTTTTTGATATGGACAACAGTATAATGGCTATTTACTCAGAAGACGAAGAAGGAAAGAAAGTTACTGCAATGCCTTCAATGTTATCTTTAGCAAAAGTCATGGCTGAAAATGAAGAAGGTGATGAAGATAAATATGAAGTAACCATAAAAAGGACAGGTAAAACAAAAAAAATATTAGGCTATCAGACTGAAGAGTGGGAAATAGACGAAGAAGCGACTACCTCTAAAAGTTATGTTGCCAAAAATTTCCCTATATCATGGAAGGATTCATTTAGTAAATTCTTGAAAGAAATGATGCCGTCTACAAGAAGAGAAGAGATGCCAGATGGAATGGTCTTGAAATCTGAGACAAAAACTAAAAAGAAAAACAAGAAGTCGACTTTTGTGGTTAAGAAAATTATTGATTCGCCTACTACGATTGATAATTCAGAGTATAAACAATCTTCTTATGAAAGTGAAGAGGATTAACCACTAAATTATTATATGTATATTCAATAATGAAAATACATACATATTAATCTTTAATAAAAAAAACTTTGTTACTACTGAAAAATTGCTCCATTTTCTTAACATTTTACGCAAATACATAGCAATCTATTTTCATAACATTATGGTCATTCGCCATGACGGGCATTGCCTACCCGTCACTATCGTGTTCCTTCATTTGATAATTTCATTATCACTTTTATTGCATAAAAGATCAATCAGTCCTGGCATAGCCCAAAAACGAATCAAAAAACCCCAGGCTTTACTCAGTTCTAAACAAGACTGACTGATCATCACAGATGTGCTGGTGATAGCCAGCAAAGGAAGGAACGCGAAAGCGATAGGTGGCTGAACTCCTATTTTCCTAAGCACAAAAAAACTCGTACAATGGTTTGATTTTCAAATAATAATTCTTGGTTTTCAATAAGTAAACTTTCAAAGTGTAATTCTACTTACTCAAACAGTTTTGAGCTTTTAACATGATTGACCGATCATCGCAGATGTGGAAGTGATAACTTCCAAGGGAAAGACCACGAAAGTGAAGCGTGGCGCAATTCAAAACACTAAACTGACTAATGCCGATAATTTCCTCTGATTAGTAAACACTTATTCTTAACTCAAAAACTTGGCTTACTTCTGAGTCTCCTTATCAAAGGCATCGCAAGGTTCACAATCTCAGATGTTGGCAATAGAATGGTTATTGATTTCTATGTGAACCATATTGGTAAATATTATAATACCGCAGAAAAATCAATTCCTACGGCATTACTCTTTTATCAGTTTAAATTTCAAGTTCTACCCTTTCACCTTCTTATTATAAGGCTCATTCATATTGTACAACATAAACCCAATAGCATCCGCAGCTTCCTCAATGACCTTCGCAGTTGGCTTTCCAGCTCCATGACCTGCTGATTTTTCTATCCTTACCAGGATTGGGGAGTCGCCATTATGCTTACTTTGCAATTCTGCTCCAAACTTGAATGAATGTGCTGGCACTACCCTATCATCATGATCTGCTGTCATGACCATAGTTGCGGGATAAGCAGTTTCTTTAACATTATGCAGAGGTGAATATTCTATTAGGTATTTAAAATCTTCTGGGTTGTCTGCTCTACCATAATCTGTAGCCCAAAAGTGACCAATCGTAAATTCATGGTATCTCAGCATATCTAATACGCCTACTCTAGGGAAAGCAACTGCAAATAATTCTGGTCTTTGTGTCATTGATGCTCCAACTAAGAGTCCTCCATTTGAACCACCTTCGATAGCTAGTTTCTCGGAAGAAGTATATTTATTGTCAATCAAATATTCAGCAGCAGCAATAAAATCATCAAATACATTTTGCTTTTTGCCTTTTGTACCAGCTTTATGCCATTCTTTTCCAAACTCTCCTCCTCCTCGTATATTAGCCACCACAAAAATGCCATCATTCTCTAATAGTGGTAGTCTAGTCAATGAAAAAGAAGGTGTAATAGATATATCAAATCCTCCATATCCATATAAAAGAGTCGGACGTTTTCCATCCAGTTTCAATCCCTTTCTCATGGTGATGAACATCGGTATCTTTGTTCCATCTTTACTTGTATACCATTCTTGCTTGGTTTCATAACTATCAGAATCAAAGTCAACTGTAGGTTGTCTAAAAATTTCAGATTCCATTGTTTCTGTATTCAACATATAGATAGTCGAAGGTCTTGTAAATGAGGTAAAAGAATAGAACCCAATTTTATCCGCTTTCTTTCCGCTTACGCCTCCTCCAGAACCAATACCTGGCAACTTCAGATCTTGTAAATATTTACCTTTCAAATCAAAAACCTTCACCAATGAACTCGCATTGTGCATATAAGAAGCAAACATTTTATTGCCTACTATTGAAATTCCACGTAGAGGATCATCTGATTCAGGAATTATAGTCTCCCACTCTGATTTCTCTATTGCATTAGAATTTATAGATATTACTTTTTGTTTTGGCGCTTCATTATTAGTAGTCAATAACAATTGATCTCCATCATTGTCAATAAATGAGTAATCAGAATCGAATCCCTTTACAACTTTTACAATCTTGTTAGCATCTTTTTCCAAATCTATAAAAGCCAATTCATTTCCACTAGTTGATTCCGAAATATTCATTATCAAAAAGCGCTCATCTTCAGATATACCTGCATAGACATTTCTCTTTGGGTTTTCATTATCGACATAGATCAATTTGTCTTCAGATTGATCATCTCCTAATTTATGGTAGTACAAAGCATGATTAGAATTACTTCCAGATAATTCATCGCCCTCTGCAGGAGTCGGGAATCGACTGTAATAAAAGCCATTTCCTTTCCATGAAAATCCAGAAAACTTCACCCACTCTATCGTATCATTCAAGACCTCTCCTGTCTTCACATCTTTGACATAGCCTGTACGCCAATCTGATCCTCCTTCAGAAATCAAATAAGCAAGATATCTACCTGACTTGTCAAATGACATCCCTCCAAGAGAAGAAGTACCGTCCTCAGAAAATTTATTAGGATCAAGCACTATTTCACCTTCAGCTTTTATGTCACTAGATCCATATAATACATATTGATTCTGCAGCCCATCATTCTTAAAATAATAATACGTATCTCCTTCTTTGAAAGGTTGAGAATATTTTTCATAATCCCATAACTTCGTCAATCTATCTTGAATGTCAGCTCTGTAAGGAATTTTTTCTAAATAGTCTTTGGTTACGGCACTTTGTCTATTGACCCAATCCATCGTTTCTTCACTATTGTCATCTTCCAGCCAACGATATGGATCTTTAATCTCAGTCCCATGATAATCATCTACGACATCTCCTGTTTCTGTTTCTGGATAGGTTACTTCGATTTTGTCAAATTTCACGCTCGCTTTTTTTTCGCTTTGGCAACTTATTAGAAAACAGCCAACAGTTAGAAATAAAATGATTTTTTTCATTTATAAAAGTTTAGAAAAGATTAATTTAAAAGTAGATTTTTTAAAGCATCTCAAAATGGTAAAATATACTTACTCGACTGAAAGTTTTTGATAAACTCACTCAATGTCACGACAAACATGCAATCCAATGTTATCTACATTGTCCCTATTTGGCACTCAATTTCAAGAACATCTATATATTATTAGCTCTGTCCTTTGTATTTCTTTAATATTTCTACAATGTTATATAAATATAATAGAAAAATAAATATATGTTTCCTTATCTTTGCTATTTACAATTGAAGATATTTAAGCTTGAATATTTTAGTCTCTTCAATTCCTTGATTTAAAACAGAGAACATCTTGAAGTATAATAACATCCTTTTAGCAATCGCCATTTTATTCTCAACCTCACTATACAGCCAAAAAGTATTGACTACTAATTCAGGACAAAGAATTCTATTAGTAGATGACGGTTCGTGGAGAATTATTGAAGAAACTGAATCTGTCGACGGAAAATCTTCTGATGCTGGTACAAGTTTAGAATCTTTCAAATCACCAAAACAAGGAAAACATCCTGTCAATCCAGATCAACTAGAGGAAATTCAAAACTTAATGACTAATTTTTTGAGTGATGAAGCTCAATTAATGGTAAATATTGAAATGGCTAAAAGAAAGCTTGACCAATTAAAAAAAGAGAAATCTAACATAAAGAAAGATAAGGTCAAAACCGAGAAGGTAAAGTATCAGATTGAACTTACTAAAGGGGACATTAAGGCTGACGAAAAAATTTATAAAGCTACCTCAAAATTGATTGATGTATCCAATGAACTGTTGGAAGGAAAAATTAAAAATAAGGACAAGGCATTTGCCGCTTTAAGATCAAATAACAAGGCATTTGAAGCTATTAACTCTGGGATGGGTGGTCATAGTGAAGAACCTGAGATTCAAGAATCTGCAAGTACTCAAGAAGATATACTCGAACAAGAAACTGTAGAAAAAAAATACCCTACTTTATTCGCTATTGATAATGGAAGGGAAAGAAAGAATGATTACGATTGTGAAATAATATTCGATGGTTATGACAGTGATATAGGTTCTGACAGAAAAGAAGTAAAAACACAACCCTTTTTCAGTTATACGCTTGATAAAATGAAGCCTTATTTCAAAACTGAAGATTACCTGACTTGTGATGCTAATATATCTAAAGTAGGTAAAAAATATTTCTTGACTCTTAATATTAGAATTAAATCTAAAGATGCTAAGAAAACATATGGTGTATTGAGAGCAAATGAAAACATCAAAATTCAAATGATCAATAGCAAAAGCATCTATGGTAAAAGTATAAACAATGACAATGGTGAAATTGAATCATACACAGGAAATACTTTGTACACTGGAATCTTTCAATTGAATAAGGACGATATCAAAGATCTCAAAAAAACCTATTTAGACAATGTAGGAATCATCTGGTCTAGTGGATATGAAGAATATAATATTTACAATGTAGATTTCTTGACAAATCAACTAGAGTGCCTCAACAAGTAGATTATAAAAGAGTCCTTGGGCTAGAACTCCCTACAGATCCAAGATGGGTCAATATGGCAGAAATCAGTCTAGAGGAAATATTAACAGACCATGCATTTTGTGAATTAAAGGCAGCTTCTCAATGTATCTCTCTAATCAGCTTATATCCACAAAGGAAAGAACTCGTCGAACAAGTCTCACCCGTAGTTACCGAAGAATGGGGACACTTCAGAATGGTCATTAAAGAACTAGAAGACAGAGGGCTCGAACTTGGGAATCAAAGAAAAGATATCTACGTAAATGAGTTGCTAAAATTTCAAAGTAAGGGAGGTAGTTTAGAAAAGAGGCTTCTTGAGAAGCTAATGACTTTTGCTCTAATAGAAGCTCGAAGTTGTGAACGATTCAGGCTATTATCTATTCATATTGCAGAAGATGAATTAAAGGACTTTTATCACAAATTTATGGTTTCTGAAGCAGGACATTACAAGATGTTTCTTGACCTTGCTAAACTTTACTTTGGCGAAGAGGTAGCTTTGAAGCGGTGGAAAGAATATCTTGAATATGAGGCTGAACTTATGAAACGTCTTGAAACTAGAGGTGATCGAATGCATTAGTGCAAATAATTAAAGTGGTGCAGAGTATTGTAAATATATGCTTCCAGTTTATTATTTGAATTCTCAAGACACATTGTAATAAGCATAACAAATTGCACTAAAATTCAAATAAACACACAAATCTTAAATTGTCATCCTGGACCGCATCGGAAGGATAGACAAGTTCACTAGTGCTTAAAATTTCGACCTTGTGGAGAAATCTACCGATAATCTAGGGAGTCAAAGGTTAATGAATATCAAAGTCAAAAGTGGAAAATGCTGTAGCAATCAAGATTTTTCGACTACGCTCAAAATTAAAGACTTGGGTACATTGTCGTTCTTCGACTTCGCTCAGAATGACAATATTAGGTGCAATTTGTAATACACTACAAATTGTATTTCGAATAATAATTAGAAAATATCCTATATTTTAGTTAGTTTTCTAGCCATAAAAGATCAAATATTTCACGCACTACAGGTTTCACATAAACAAAATGCCTCAACTAGAAATCAAAAATATTGAATGGGATGTCATTGTTGGAAAAATTCGCAAAGGTAAAAGCATATTGATATTGGGACCAGGTGCTTACCTTTCAGAGTCAGGAAAAACACTCCAAGAAGAATTTATTGAAGAACTGGATGTTGTGAATAATCCCAGAATTCAACGCTATTATGAAGAGGATAATTTCTTTCTTTTTCAAGCAGGTGGAGGACGAGCTTTTACAAGTGAAAAGCTAGAAGATTTTTATCGGCAACAAACACCGAATTCTTTTCTCCAGAAAATTGTGAAAATTCCTTTTCACGTCACACTAAATGTCACTCCTGATAAATTATTGACCAAAGCATTTGACGAAGAAGGTTATAAATACCAATTCGATCATTATAAAAAATTACACGAACCTGCGACTATCCAAAAACCTTCTAAAGAGTTGCCCCTCATATATAACCTGCTCGGATGTATTGATAACGAAGAATCATTAATCATGACGCATAATGATTTATATGATTATTTTAAATCAATCTTTTCTCGAAAGAGTATGCCTGACAAACTCAAACTCGCTTTAAAAAATAGAGAAATCAATTGCTTTATTTTCCTGGGCGTTCCTTTTGAAAAATGGTATATGCAATTGCTTTTGCGAGAACTAGATATCCATCGGAGCCAAGAAGATTTTATTCGATATGCTGCTAATCAATCATTGACCAAAGAAGTAAAGACATTTTGTACAGAACAATTTACCATTCAGTTTGTAGAAAATGATATCACTGGTTTTGTAAATACATTGTTTCAGCATTGCGAAGCAGCGGGAGAATTGCGAGAAAAAGGACAAACCACACCTTTACAAAAATTAAAAGGGCTAATAGCTAAAGGAGAACTTAAGAATGCCATCGAGCAATTTACGGAGCATTCCAAAAATACAGAACTTGAAAATGAAGTTGTTGGACTTTCAGGTAGATTTAGAAGATTTGAACGTAAGAAGAGAAATGGTGTAATCGACTCTCGAGATCTTCCTGTACAAGAAAACCAAATCACTGAGGACTTTTTAGAACTCCTAAAGGAAACAGAAACGCTCTGATATGGAACAACAATATCGATATCCTGGTGCTAAACCATTTCAGACCAATGAAAGTCATATCTTTTATGGGAGATCTTCTGTATCTCAAGACCTTTATCAACTTATCCGATTAGAACCTTTGGTGATATTGCATGCTAAGTCAGGCTTGGGCAAAAGTTCTTTAATCAATGCCGGGTTGATGCCAATTGTGACGGAAGTAGATGAGTACACGCCTTACAATATTCGTTTCCACGCCTTTACAGAAGGAAAACAAGAGTTCCCACTCGGTATTACACGAAATGTTGTTCAAAGCCAATCTGATTTATTAGATAAAATCCGGCCTGAGGATGATGATAGTCTGTGGTATCATTTAAAGAGTCGCCAATTAAAGGAAAAGAATAATAAAAGCATCTTATTGGTATTTGATCAGTTTGAAGAGCTATTCACTTACGAAGATGATAAAGTGGTGGAATTTGCCAAGCAGTTGTCTGAAGCACTTTACACTACTTTACCTCAGCGCTATCGGGACGAACGTAGAATAGGTTTTGAAAAAGATAAAAAATTTCTTTCTGGCGAAGAATTATCACTTTTAGACCAACCGTTGAACATTCGGTTATTAATGGCCATTCGTTCAGATCGAATGAGTCTGATGAAAAAAATCAAGGCATACTTTCCGACTATCCTTATAGACGATTTTGAATTACATCCACTAGATCGAGAACAAGCAGAAGACGCAATCCTCTCTCCAGCATATCAAAAAGGAAATTTTATAACCCCGATTTTCGACTATGAGGATAATGGGATTGAGTCACTCCTAGATTATTTAAGTAAAGACGGAACAGAACCCATTGAATCATTCCAGCTACAAATCCTTTGTGAATATGTAGAGCAACATCTCGTAGCGCAACAAAGCAAAACATTAATCCAAAAAGCAGACATTGCCAATCCTGACCAAATACTCGAAAATTATTATTTGGATAAAATCAATTCTATTGCTGATCCAAAAGATCGCTTGGCAGCACGTCGATTAATTGAAGAAGGATTTATTTTTGAAGATGAAGAACGTCGCTTGTCTCTATATGAAGGGCAGATTTTTAAAACCTATGGTGTCAGGGCCGAATTATTAAGTCTATTATTGGATACTCATTTGGTTCGTTCTGAGCCTAGCTTACGAGGTGGTTATACTTATGAATTGAGTCATGATACTTTAATAGTACCTGTCTTAAAGGCCAAAGCGAAACGTAAGGACGCAGAACGATTAATTTTAGAAAAAGAATCAAAACAAAAACGGGAAGCAGAATTAACAATTTTAAAGCAAAAAGAAGAAGATGCAAGACTTCAGGCAGAAAAAGAAAAAGTACTTCGAGAAAAAGCTGAGAATAATGAGGAGCAAGCAAGGAGTCGAACCCGTCTAGCAATTGCTGTTTCAATTATCGCATTATTTCTATCCGGGTTATCCTTTTGGTTATATAAAACAGCTGAAGAAGCAACTAAGATATCAAATTTAAAAACTGAAGAAGCGCTTATTGCAAGAGATTCTACTAAAGTTGCTTTAGCTAGTGCAGAAAAGGATAGAAAAAAAGCCGAGAGACAAACTATTCTTGCTCAGGAAAATGAGCAAAAAGCTATAGATGCAACGAACAAAACCTCCCTTGCCTTAAAAACAGCCCAAACCCAAACTTTCCTAGCCGAAAAGAGAAAATCAGAAGCTGACCTTGCTACCCAAAATGCCTTAGTTGCTAAAACAGAAGCAGAAGAAGCAGCCATCGCTGCCCAAAATGCCTCACTCGCTCTTACTATAGCAAAAAATAATCCCACGCTTGCTATTCGTATAGCCGAATACAATAAAAAGAAACACCCTAATAATCCCGCTGCAATCGCTGCTTTTCGAGAAGTCATTAATGATAATAGAAATAATTTTTTTCAACAAGAAATTTTATTACATACCTCTTATATTCAATCGGTCTCCATTTCTCCAGATGGAAAAACTATTGTGACTGGAAATCGGGATTACACAGCCAAGCTTTGGGATTTAGCAGGTAACGCGTTGCAAACATTATCAGGTCATTTTTTCGATGTTAATACGGTCACCTTTTCTCCTGATGGAAAATCTATTTTGACCGGAAGTGGGGATGGTACAGCCAAGCTTTGGGATCTGTCGGGAAATGAATTGAAAACCTTTTCAGGCCATTCCGACTATGTTTATGCAGTAGCCTTTTCTCCCGATGGGAAAACGATTTTGACTGGAAGTAAGGATAATACAGCCAAGCTTTGGGATTTATCTGGAAATGAATTGAAAACCTTTGCAGGCCACTCCTCCAGCGTTACTGCGGTCTCTTTTTCTCTTGATGGAAAATTTATTTTGACTGGAAGTAGGGACAACTCAGCCAAGCTTTGGGATCTGTCAGGAAATGAATTAAAAACCTTTGCAGGCCATTCCTCCTCTGTTAATGCGGTCTCCTTTTCTCCTGATGGAAATTCTATTTTGACTGGAAGTGTCGATAAAACAGCCAAACTTTGGGATTTATCTGGAAATGAATTGCAAACCTTTGCTGGGCATTCCTTCATCGTTAATGAGGTCTCCTTTTCTCCCGATGGAAATTCTATTTTGACTGGAAGTGCCGATAATACAGCCAAGCTTTGGGATTTATCTGGAAACGAATTGAAAACCTTATCTGGTCATACCTCCTCCGTTTCTTTGGCCTTCTTTTCTTCCGATGGAAAATCTATTTTGACCGGAAGTAAGGATAAAACAGTAAAGTTTTGGGATTTATCGGGAAGTGAATTGCAAACCTTTTCAGGGCATACAGACAAAGTTACTGCGATCTCCTTTTCTCCTGATGGAAAATCTATTTTGACTGGAAGTACGGATAACTCAGCCAAGCTTTGGGATTTATTGGGAAATGAATTAAAAACTTTTTCAGCACACACCTTCGGCGTTCATGCGGTTGCCTTTTCTCCCAATGGAAATTCTATTTTGACTGTAGGTGAAGATAACACAGCCAAGCTTTGGGATTTATCGGGAAATGAATTGCAATCCTTTTCAGGACATTTCCTTGATGTTAATACCGTCTCCTTTTCTCCTGATGGAAAATTTATATTGACTGGAAGTCGAGATGATACAGCCAAGCTTTGGGATTTATCGGGAAATGAATTGCAAACTTTTTCAGGGCACATCTTCGCCGTTCATGCAGTAGCATTTTCTCCAGATGGAAAATCTATTTTGACTGGAGGTTGGGATAAAACAGCCAAGCTTTGGGATTTATCGGGAAATGAATTGCAAACTTTTTCAGCACACACCTTCGCCGTTCATGCAGTAGCATTTTCTCCAGATGGAAAATCTATTTTGACTGGAAGTTGGGATAAAACAGCCAAGCTTTGGGATTTATCGGGAAATGAATTGCAAACTTTTTCAGGGCACATCTTCGCCGTTCATGCAGTAGCATTTTCTCCAGATGGAAAATCTATTTTGACCGGAGGTGAAGATAACACAGCCAAGCTTTGGGATTTATCAGGAAATGAATTGCAAACTTATTCAGGGCATTTTGGTAGTGTATATTCTGTAGCATTTTCCCCCAAAGGAAAAACTATTTTGACTGGAAGTGCCGATAATACTGCAAAACTCTGGCTGACTTCCGAAACTTTCCTCAACCAAAAAGTCCACAAATTCACTTTACAAGAATTATATGATAAGGGTATGATATTAAATAAAGAAGATTTAAAAAAGGTAATACAGGAAGAAAATTAATAAAAAAATCTAAACCTCCTCCAACTCCTCCTCCACCAAAGTCGATGGAGCAAAAATAGTCAGCAAAGTCTCCAACCTCTCTTTCAACTCTTTCCTATGCACAATAAAATCCAAAAAACCATGATCCAATAAAAACTCAGAAGTTTGAAACCCTTCTGGCAAATCTTTCTTAATAGTCTCTTTTATTACTCTTGGCCCAGCAAATCCAATAAGTGCTTCAGGTTCCGCAAAATTAATATCTCCCAACATCGCAAATGAAGCTGTAACCCCGCCCGTAGTCGGATCAGTCATGAAAGAAAAATAAGGTATACTATTCCTAGAAAGCTGTGCTAATTTTACCGATGTTTTGGCCATTTGCATTAAAGAAAAAGCTGATTCCATCATCCTTGCTCCACCAGATTTTGAAATAATCATAAATGGATATCTATGCTCTATACAATAGTCAATGGCTCTAGCTATTTTTTCGCCTACTACAGATCCCATAGAACCTCCAATAAAAGAAAAATCCATAGCTGCTATTACGAAGTTTTTCCTTCCGCATTTACCATGAGCCACTGAGATAGAATCTTTCAAACCTGTCTTGGTATGTGCTGCTTCGAGACGTTCTTCATATGTCTTTACATCCTTAAATTTCAGGATATCTGTGGAAACTAAGTTTTCAAACAATAAGGTATATTTACCATCAAAGAGGATGTCAAAATAATCATGTGAACCAATACGAACGTGATAGTCACAGTAAGGACATATATATATATTCTCTCTTAACTCTTTGATTGTGGTTAATTCAGAACATTTCTTGCACTTGTGCCATAAGCCATCAGGTGCTTCCTTCTTAAATTTTGTTGCTGTTTGAATTCCGTCTTTTAGTCTTTTGAACCAACCCATAAAGATTACTTTCTTTAGATTTAATGGAAAAGTCCTGGGGGTAAAATTTGCATGGCAAAGGTAGAAAAATTTACCACTATCACTACTGAAATAAATAAAATTGCATGAACCTTAGAGTTATAAGGATTACACGGAGTTTCTTGGAGAATTCACGGAGATACACGGAGATTAGGAAAAAAGGCTTAAGGTTTAGGGTACTAGGTATTGCATGGTTAAAAGTTGACAAAATGGCAAATTGATAATAGAATTGTTCAAAATTCGCTGTGCTTAAATTATTATCACTCGGTGAATCTCATTTTTTACCGCAAAGAGCTCAAAAGTTTTACGCAAAGTCCTCAAAGTACAACCTGTCAACATCTAACCATGCAAACCTTATGTCTCGCACCTCAAACCTCAAATAAAACATTCCTCAAAAATATCTCAAAAAGATGCAAAGCATCAAATATCTCCACTTTATCCTCTACTTATTCTCTTCATTTGCAATTCAATTTCCAATCTATCCAATCTTTCCAATCTTTCCAATCTATCCAATCTATCCAATCTATCCAATCTCTGCAATCTCTGCAATCTCTGCAATCTCTGCAATCTCTGCAATCTCTGCAATCTTTCAAATCTTTCCAATCTCTGCAATCTTTCAAATCTTCCCAATCTCTACAATCTTTCCAATCTTTACCCCTTTTTTACACCCTAAAATCCCCAATTTCAAAGCATCAATGAATACCTTAGTCGAAACCTAATAAATATCGTATAAATTTTTCCTATTTTTGGGGTTTCTAGGATAATGAATAATTATCGAAAATTATTAATTCAATAGATGACAGATATAAAGCCAAAATCATTTTGGAGAAAGCCTGAAGGAGTTACTGGTGCATTAGTATTAGCAGGGGTTCTTATTGGAGGAGGTTACTTGGTCGCAACCTTTATAGGTGCTTTACTTACTTTCTTTGCTTCTACTACTGGATTAGTCGTAGGCCTACTTACTTTGGGTTTGATCATTTTTATGGCCATTGATCCAAAGACAAGAGCTCTATTTGGCTATATCTATAAAAGTGTAATGAGATGGATTACAGGACTTTTTGTTCAAATCAATCCAATTGCCATTCTTAAAAGTTATGTAGATGATTTGAAAGAGAATCTGAGAAAGATGAACCGTCAGATCAGTAAGCTAAGAGGTCAAATGCATGTCTTAAAGGAAATGATCTTAAATAATCAAAAAGAGATCAAGTCTAATATGGCTATGGCAAGCAAAGCGAAAGATTCTAACAAGAATGCTCAGATGATCCTAAAAAGCAGAAAAGCAGGTCGTCTGAAAGATTCAAATATAAAACTTGAAGACCTATATCGAAAAATGGAAGTACTCTATCGAGTCTTGGGAAAGATGTACGAAACCAGTTTTATATTAGTTGAAGATGTCCAGGATCAGGTCATGGTTAAGGAAACAGAAAGAAAGGCTTTGATGGCAGGACATTCTGCGATGAAGTCAGCAATGAATGTGATCAAAGGAGATAATGATAAAAAAGCGATGTTCGATGCAGCATTGGAAGCAATTGCAGATGATGTGTCTAATAAAGTAGGAGAAATGGAGCAATTCATGGATATGTCAGAAACATTTATGAAATCTGTAGATTTGCAAAACGGTGTTTTCGAAGAGGAAGGATTGAAGATGTTAGAGAAGTGGGAGGCGCAAAGTACTTCATTGTTATTAGGGACGTCAAAAGAAGAATTGATACTTCAAGCCAACAATGAGGAAGACATACTTGATCTTAACCATCCAGTAAAAGAACCTGAAGTATTAGGAAGAAACAATCAATATGATGACTTTTTTGATTAAGACCATCAAAAGAATAATGAATATAATTACAAAGTAGATTTTAAAAAACAAACGAATAACTATGGTAGCGGCAAGACTTACTTCATTTTCAAAATTTATTATCACTGTTGTAATATTGGCAGCAGTATATTTTGGTGGAAGTTATATATACAAAAACACCTCATTTGGGCAAAATCTCCAGAAAACTGTTGAAGAAGCAAAAAGCGAAGCAAGCAGTAGTACAGAAAAAACCACAAAATCAAATGAGACTGCAAATACTTCAAAATCAACAGCTAGCAATACGACTCCAGCCGTAGATGCAGATGGAAATAAAGTATTAAGAGTGCAATTAGTAAGTTGGGGTGGATATGCACCTGGACTATATTTTAATGAAGGATCTTCTGCAAATAGTAGAAGTAGATTTCTAACAGATTATGGATTCAAAGTGGATTTCAAATTGAATAATGACCTTCTAGGTGCGATGGATGCATGGATTGCAGGCGAATATGATATTTTGGTCCAGACGGCTGATGCCTTCCCATTATACACCGCTCCTGATGAAATAAATGAATTAGGTCCCAAAGCATTCATGCAAGTGGATTGGTCAAGAGGTGGAGATGCAATTATTGTAAAAAGAGGAATCAAGACGATAAATGATTTGAAAGGTACACGTATTGCAGTAGCAGTCCCGTCTCCCGCTCAGACACTATTGATCACTTCATTGGAAGCTGCAGGATTAAAATATAGCGATGTTACAGTTATCAAAACAACAGATAATTTAAAAGCTGCTGAATTATTCAAATCGGATGAAGTTGATGCAGCGGTTGTTTGGAGTCCTGATGATGTATTTGCAACACAAGATGTGCCAGGGTCAAAAATCCTATTGACAACTAAAGAACAATCCCATATTATTGGAGACATTATGTTTGCAAGTCAAGATTTCATAGATAATAATAAGGATATGATTAATGGCTTTTACGAAGGATGGATGAAGGGTGTTGCTGAACTAGAAGCAACTCCAGAAAATCAGAACAAAGCTGCTAAAATATTAGCTGAATTAAATGGTATTGGTCCAGAAGACGCAATGGGAATGATGAGTGTAGTGAAATGGACAGGTCATGGAGACAATAAGAACTTCTTCGGCCTTAATAGAGGGTATGCAGGTCAAACTGGTGGAGACCTCTATACAAAAATGGCTCATTCATTTGTCGAAACAGGAGATGCTGATAAAGTGGCGCCTTCTTGGAGATCAGTTATTTCTACTGGTGCTATTCTAGCAGCTGATGCTAAATTGACTGGAACACAATATTCTTCAGAAAAAGCAAAAGTATTCAAGCCATCAGTAGGTGATAAGACAGCACCGGCAATAAGTAATAAGCCTGTAAGTATTTCTTTCGCATCGGGACAATTTAACCTTGGCGAAAATGCCAAAACTATAATTGACCTTCAATTTGCAGAGACTGCTAAAATTTTCGGGAATGCTAAAATAAGAATTGAGGGAAATACTGATAATGTAGGCGGTAGAGATATGAATGTCAACCTCTCTCAAAAAAGAGCTCAATCAGTAGCTGACTATCTTCGAACGCAGTATAAAATGGATCCAAATCGATTTGTAATTATTGGAAATGGACCTGACAGACCAGTTTCAGGTTGTGAGCAAAATCAAAATGAGGATTGTAAAGCACAAAATAGAAGAACAGATTTCTTACTTATCGCAGACTAAGGTCTAAAACAAAATAAATCAATCTTTTATGGATTGGATGTTTGAATTAAGAGGGGGACTATCTAAACGGCAGACTATTATACTCGGTATAATAGGTATTTCCTTATTTTTTGCTCTTTGGATAATTTTGACAATGGGTGTTGACCCTATTGTAAGAAAACAAATATTACCAAGTCCATTAAAAGTTTTTACTTCATATAAAGATTTAATAGTCAAAAATGATCTAATAGTCAATACAACAAAAAGTATAGGTTTGAATCTGTCTGGATATGTTGTAGCCCTTTTATTTACCTTGCCTATCGGATTTGCAATAGGCCTTTTTCCAGTATTTAGGGGATTATTTCAAAAATATGTAGAAGCAATTAGGTTTGTTCCATTAACTGCGACTTTAGGCATATTCATAGTCTGGTTTGGTGTAGGAATCCCAATGAAGACTACATTCATGGCTTTTGGAATTTTCATTTTCCTATTACCTGTTGTAATCCAAAGAATAGATGAAGTAAATTCTGTTTACCTTAAGACTGTTTATACATTGGGTGCAACAAATTGGCAAACAATTAGAACAGTTTATATTCCTTCTGTAATGTCCAGAATTTGGGACGATATTCGCATTTTAACAGCAATTTCTTGGACGTATATTGTATTTATTGAATCTAGTGCTAGCTTTGGTGGTTTAGGTGATATATTGATTTCTGGAGCGAAGCGAAGAGGCAGAGTAGATAAAGTCTATGCGCTTTTGATTCTTATCATCCTTATTGGAGTATTTCAGGATAAGATATTCGCTTACATGGATCGTAAACTATTCCCTCATAAATATCAAGCAAAAGGTAAATATGATCACAATTCAAAGGATGTTCAAGAGTCTTTGATCTCCACTATCTTTGACTACTGTTGGTTGGCTTTTACATGGATTACACTTGGACTATATATAGTCTTTGCGATGGATGAGTTTTTTGGAATATTAGATCATATTAATTTCATCAGCTACCTTTTTGCTGATACGGCTTGGGTGATTCATTTTATATTTTTGTCCATTCTGGCTTATAAAATAATGGGTCTTTTTAATAAAAATAAAAACAAAGCTCATGGCACAGTATCAGAATAAGGACCATGTAGTTTTTGATAATATTATTCAACTCAGTAATATTTCCCAAAGTTATGATGGTGGAAAAAACTGGATTATTCAAGATCTAGATTTTATTATTGAAGACAAACCTAACCAAGGTCAATTTTCTGTAATCCTTGGAATGTCAGGAAGTGGCAAATCTACTTTACTCAGATATATAGCTGGCTTACAAAACCCGACTAAAGGAGAAGTTCTAATAAAAGGAGTACCCGTCTCTGATAAAAACAGAGTGAGTATGGTTTTTCAGCAGTATTCTTCCCTTCCATGGATGACTGTCTTGGATAATGTGGGTTTAGCTTTAAGATATCAGGGTGTACCAAAAAAGGATCGTGACGAGCAAGCTATGGAGATGATAAAGCTTGTCGGCTTAGATGGACACCAAAACAAATTTGCACAATACCCTAGCCTCTCAGGTGGACAGTTGCAAAGAGTGGCTATAGCCAGAAGCTTACTTGCCAATTCACAAATCTTATTGATGGATGAGCCTTTTGGAGCTTTAGATATTCGAACTAGGTTGCAAATGCAAGATTTACTTATTAGTCTATGGGAAAAATTTCAAAGTACAGTAGTATTTGTAACTCACGATATAGCTGAGGCTGTGTATTTAGCTGATGACATATTCATACTAAAAGCACAACCATCTGTCATAGTTGAGAAAATTCATATTGACCTTCCCCTTCAAAGGACAAGAGAGATCAAGCGCGATCCTCGATATACTGAGCTTGTGCATCATGTTGAAGATACCATGTTGAAGGTCTCTGAGATGTAGGTCAGGCTTTTTGGAATTGTCATTCTGACCGCTTAATGGAATTGTTATTCTTACTTTAGCGGAAGGATTGAGATTGCTAGGAATTATTGTTATCGTTTTATGAAAATAGTATATATCTCGAACAAGAGTTTATACAATCCCAAAGGGATGTCATTCCTACAACGATGGATGGAGTCCATCGACTTGCCTATCAACCAATCTCAAGAATCCTGAAGGGATGATACTATCCTATTTTATCAGAGAGATGTAATCTCAGAATAGTCCCAGATGATAATAACACCCATTCAGGGCTAAGATAAGAGCATACTATAACGATGGGTGTTACCCATCGTTATAGTAGTAACATCCCGTTGGGATTAATTGAAAGGAAAAAACATAGAAAATAAAACGTAAGAACTAGAGCTTATGCAATCCCAAAGGGATGTCATTCCTGCAACGATGGACGGAGTCCATCGACATGCCTATCAACCAATCTCAAGAATCCTGAAGGGATGATACTATCCTATTTTATCAGAGAGATGTAATCTCAGAATAGTCCCAGATGATAATAACACCCATTCAGGGCTAAGATAAGAGCATACTTATAATATCGGTGTTACACATCTTATAGTTCAACATCCCGTTGGGATTCATAGAAAAGAAAAAGAGTGGAAACATGTAATCCATACTTACCACACAACAATTTCGGCTTGACCCACCATTTTGTACATCTTAAGACTTTACTAAAGTACATCTAACAGTAGTCCAAAAACTATAATATGTTATCTTTGTTGCACTGTAATAATCTTATTTTAAGAAATACAAATGAAAGAGTTTCTATATATACTATTGATCATCTTCGTGACATTCGGAGTATCATTCATTTTAATCAATCTAAGACAAGTTGTTTCAGGAAAAGAATTCCGAGGCACATGTGCATCTAATAACCCAATGCTCAAGAACAAGCTTGGTGAATGCGGTGTTTGTGGCAAAAAACCCGAAGAGGATTGTAAAATGCCTGATATTGAAGCTACCTAAATTTATTTTTTGGTCTGAACTATTCTAGTACCTAAAGTAATAAGTCCAAAAAATATAAAAAGAGCGAAAAAAATTATAATTACGAGCATTTGGGACGCTAGTTTTGTTTGTTGCACAATAATAAAAACAAATTGATGAAAATTGACATCTGGTGTACTAATTTTCGCATATTTATATTCTTAATATAAGTTACTAATACTCAAATAATTCCATTTAATATTATCATATGAAGCAAATTTTGAAATCTCTCTGCTATATCTTTTTTATTGTACTGATATTTTCATCGACTCAAGCAAATGCTCAAAGTCAAAAAATTGAAACCTCAGGGCAGATATTTAATGCACTCGAAAAATTTGGAGTATTGGCAAATGTGCTTTATGTAGCGGCGCATCCTGACGATGAGAATACAAGAATGATATCTTACTTATCCAATGAAGTAAAGGCGAATACCAGATATCTATCTCTTACAAGAGGTGATGGTGGACAAAATTTAATAGGTACAGAAATCAAGGAATTGCTCGGTGTAATTAGAACTCAAGAATTATTGGCTGCAAGACGAATTGATGGAGGATCTCAAATGTTTACTAGAGCAAATGACTTTGGATATTCGAAAAATGCTGAGGAAACCATCAAAATTTGGGATGACGAACAAGTATTGTCAGATGTAGTTTGGGCTATTCGTAAATTCAGACCCGATGTCATCATCAATCGATTTGATCATAGAACTTCAGGTAAAACCCATGGTCATCATACAGCATCCGCAATGTTGAGTTATAAAGCATGGGATCTCATTGGAGATAAGACAAAATTCCCAGATCAGTTGAAATATGTAGATGCATGGAAACCACAACGTCTATTTATGAATACATCGTGGTGGTTTTATGGAAGTAGAGAGAACTTTGCAAAAGCGGACAAGACCAATCTTATGAGTGTCGATATTGGTGTATACTACCCTATTTTAGGAACATCAAACAACGAAATAGCTGCCGAATCCAGAAGTCAGCACGTATGTCAAGGTATGGGATCAACTCCAAGAAGAGGAAGTCAATTGGAATATTTTGAGTTACTGCATGGAGATATGCCACCCAATAGGGCAGATGTATTTGAAGGGATCAATACTACCTGGAGCAGAGTAAGAGGAGGAGAACATATTCAACCCAAATTAGAGAAAGTAATAGATGATTTTGATTTTAGAGATCCGTCTAAGTCACTTCCATTATTAACTGAAATAAGAAATGATATTTCCCATCTAAATGATAAATTCTGGAAAGAGCAAAAGCTTCCACACTTAGATAAAATCATTGAAGCTTGTGCAGGACTATTTATGGAAACAAACGCAAACTCTAATACTGCAACTCCTGGAGCGAGTATAGAATTGGCTACAGAAGTAATTAAAAGATTGAACGGAGATGTTAAATTATTAGGATTCTCAGTTACAAACACTTCAATCGATACTACTTTTTCTATTGAATTAGGACACAATGAAGGCGTATTACTTGATCATACAATTACAATTCCTTCTGACGCTCCATCTACATCTGCGTATTGGCTCAAAGAATCAGGATCACTCGGAATGTATAAGGTCAAAGAGAGAACCGAAATAGGAAAGCCTGAATCTGATAGATACTTGATTGCCAATTATACTGTAGAAATCAATGGAACAGAACTTACAATCCATAAGCCTGTAAATTATAAGTACACCGATCCAGAAAAAGGACAAGTCCACCAACCTCTTGAAATTGTAGAGCCTATATACACCTCTATTGCTGACAAAGTATATATTTTCGAAGGTGGAAATAGCAAAGATGTGAAAGTAGTTGTGAAGGCTATGGAAAAAGAACAATCAGGAGAAGTCACCTTGGCTGTTCCTGAAGGCTGGAAAATATCGCCATCTTCTTTTCCATTCACTATCAAAAATAAAGGAGAAGAAAATTCTTATACGTTCAAAGTCACTCCACCTACAGCACCTCAGGCTATAGATGTAAGTCCAGTAGTAACATCTAATGACAGAAAGTACACTAGAGAATTATTCAAGATTGATTACAACCACATTCCGCTTCAACTAGTTTCTCTACCTGCTAAGGCAAAATTTGTAAATCTAGACATCAAAAAACTAGGCTACAGAATAGCTTATATCGAAGGTGCGGGAGATGAAATCCCTGCAAGTCTCGAACAAATTGGGTATGAAGTTACTGTTGTTCCAATTGAGTCCATCCAAGCGGATTACCTAAGGTCTTATGATGCTGTAATTATGGGAATTCGTGCGTACAACAAATGGGATGAGATCAAATTCAAACAAGACGAATTGATGAAGTATGTGGAACAAGGTGGTAATATGATTGTTCAGTATAATACTAACAGACGACTCAAAGTCGACAATATCGGACCATATCCTATTGAGCTTTCAAGAGCAAGAGTTTCTGTCGAAGAAGCTCCAGTCCGATTATTAAAACCAGATCATGAAGTACTTAATTATCCAAATAAAATCACACAAGCAGATTTTGACCATTGGGAGCAAGAAAGAGGATTGTATTTTGCTGGAGAATGGGATGATAAATATGAAGCCATACTGTCTAGTAATGATCCAGGGGAAGAACCTAGAAATGGAGGATTACTGATAGCTAAATATGGCGAGGGATATTTCACATATAGCGGATATAGCTGGTTTAGAAATTTACCGGCTGGTGTGCCAGGTGCATACAGATTGTTTGCTAATATCATTTCCCTTGGCAACGACGTAAAGCCTTAATATGGAAGATTCACCTCAATGGAATAAAGGATATACTCTAGTGCTTGTTCTTAATGCACTATATATTATTCTCTTTTATATAATCATGAAAACCTTTTCATAGATGGCAACGATTGATTGGATCATCTTATGCTCCACGCTGATCTTCATTGTAGTTTATGGCCTTTGGAAAACAAGGAAGCAGACCGGAATGGACAACTACATTCTGGGGGGTAAAGAAGCTAAGTGGGCAACTGTAGGTTTGAGTGTCATGGCTACACAGGCCAGTGCAATCACATTTTTATCCACGCCAGGTCAAGCTTACCATGACGGCATGGGTTTTGTCCAATTTTACTTTGGATTGCCAATTGCCATGGTCATCATATGCGTGACATTTATACCCATTTACCATAGGCTCAAAGTGTACACCGCTTATGAATATCTGGAATCAAGATTTGACCTTAAAACAAGGACACTTGCAGCTATTTTATTTCTTATCCAAAGAGGACTTGCCGCAGGAATAACGATATATGCACCAGCTATAATTCTATCTACAATATTGGGTTGGAATCTATATACTTTGATAGTAATCATCGGAGTTCTGGTAATTATCTACACTGTATCTGGAGGTACGAAAGCAGTAAATGTCACCCAAAAGCAACAAATGGGAGTGATAATGCTGGGCATGTTTGTAGCTTTCTATTTGATATTGAGCTATTTGCCTGAAGGTGTAGGATTTGTAGATTCATTGAAAATCGCAGGAGCGAGTGATAAAATGGACGTACTAGATTTTAGCTTCAACACTAAATCCAGATATACATTTTGGTCCGGAATCACAGGAGGATTATTTCTTGCTCTCGCTTACTTTGGTACCGATCAGTCTCAAGTACAACGCTATCTCTCTGCTAAATCTATAAAGGAAAGTAGAATGGGTTTGATCATGAATGGTCTGCTCAAGGTGCCTATGCAATTTTTCATCTTGCTGGTTGGAGTCATGGTTTTTGTATTTTATCAATTTCATAAAGCTCCCGTCTTTTTCAATCCAAGTGGTCAAGAAATTTATGAAACCTCTAGTGCGGATGATTACCGAAAAGTGGAAGATGAATATAATCTCCTCTTCGAAGAAAAGGAGAAAATTTATGCCTCCGTCGCTGAATTTGGAGTCACTCAAGAATTGACAAGTCAAATCAGCAAAATCAATGAAGAAGAGAAAATAATAAGGAATAAGGCAAAGGATATTATCAAATCAGCCTTACCTTCTGTAGAGACCAACGACAAGGATTATGTCTTTATCACTTTTATTTTGAATTATTTGCCTAAAGGTTTAATCGGATTACTCTTGGCTATGATCTTTTCTGCTGCAATGTCTAGTACTGCTTCAGAACTCAATGCATTGGGTACAACAACATCTATTGATTTGTATAGGCGGAGTCTCGCACCTGGTAGATCTGACAAGCATTATCTCATCATGTCCAAAGTATTGACCTTAATGTGGGGTTTAATAGCTATAGGATTCGCCTGCTATGGTACACTATTCGAAAATCTTATTCAATTTGTCAACATTGTTGGAAGCATTTTTTACGGTACTATCCTTGGAATCTTCCTCGCTGGTTTCTATATGAAATGGATAAAGGGAAATGCTATTTTTATAGCTGCCATTATATCACAATGTATTGTTATTGGTATATACAAAGCAGATTTAGTAACCTATCTGTGGCTCAATTTTATTGGTTGTGCTTTGGTTACCTCCATTGCTATATTACTACAAGCTCTCTTCTTTAATAAAAAAATTAGATAATTTCTACTATTGAAATAATTGAAAAGAAAGTCAAAATTGAACTATAACTTTAAAAGGTTGTTTGTTCAAAAGGTTCTTATGACACTTTAATAGTAACGAAACCCAAATAAATACGATATTTGCATTCTTAAAAAACCATACCACAACACTTATGTCTATAAAAAACGAAGAGGAGTTAGAAGGATTACGTGAAATCAGTAAATCTGTAGCCATCACACTCAAGAAGATGAAAGAATTCACAAAAGTGGGTATGAGCACTAAAGAATTGGATGATTATGGTGGTAAATTACTAGCTGAATTTGGAGCAGTATCAGCACCCATCAAGGATTATGATTTCCCAGGTCATACTTGTATAAGTATCAATCATGTGGCTTGTCATGGCATTCCTTCTGAGACTTTGATCTTGAGAGACGGTGACTTAGTCAATATCGATGTTTCGGCAGAATTGAATGGATATTATGGTGACAATGGGGGTTCATTTATTTTAGGTGAGGACAAAAACAACCTTGCTCCATTGGTCAAAGCATCACAAGAGATCTTGCAAATGGCAATATCTAATATCAAAGATGGGGTAAAAATAGCGAATGTCGGGGGATTGATAGAAAGGGAAGCTAAGAAAAGAGGTTTTCAAGTCATAAAGAACTTGTGTGGGCATGGAATTGGCAGGAAGTTGCACGAACCTCCTACAGAAATAGCTAACTACAGAGACCGATTCAATACACAGAGATTTCGTAAAAATTCTGTTATTGCCTTAGAGACTTTCATTTCTACCAAGTCAAAATATGTACACGAGATGGATGATGGATGGACGATGAAGACAAAAGACAATAGTTATGTAACTCAACATGAACATACTATTGTAGTGACTGATGGCTACCCTATTATCCTTACTGAGGAAAATGGAGTATTCGAATTTTAAGAAATATCATCTTCTAACCCTCTTTGAAGTAGATTAAAACATATTGTTAATCCACTTTTATTTATAATTCTAGTTTTATGCAAGAAAAGCCAATAGAATTAAAGTCAATTTTCATTCTGTTGGCACTAAGTGTTGTTTGGGGCAGCTCATTCATCCTCATCAAAAAAGCATTAATCGCTTTTGACCCTGTTGAACTTGCCTGCATGAGAATATCTATATCGGCACTTGCATTCACTCCTATCATCTTATTAAGAAGAAAGAAAATACCCTGGCAAGATTGGAAACTGTTTATGGCTGTTGGTTTAACTGGAAGTGGGATTCCTGCCTTTATGTATTTTATAGCTCAGACCAATATAAACAGTACAGTCTCAGGTTTACTTAATAGCCTTACACCTATCTGGACCTTAATCATTGGAGTAATCATATTCAAAAACAAAAATAATTTTTCAAAATCAATTGGAGTTTTGATTGGATTTATTGGGGCGGCAGTTCTTATACTATTTGGGAAATCTGATGGTGCGAATACTAACCTATGGTTTGGGCTATTTGTGGTTTTTGGCACTTTATGTTATGGAATGAGTGGCAATTTGGTTAAGCACTACTTCCAAAATGTAGATAGTATCATTATCAGTGCTACTTCTTTCTTTCTAATTGGGCCTCCAGCTATAGCATATCTTCTTTATAATGGATCTTTGACCAATATAGAATGGACTCAAGAACAGATATATTCCGTTGGGGCAATATTATTATTGTCATTGATCGGAACTGTATTGGCTACAATAATCTTCTATAAACTAATTCAGGATACTAATGCAGTTTTTGGCAGTTCTGTAGCTTACATAATGCCTTTAGTAGCTATGGGTTGGGGATTTTTTGATGGCGAACCTATTGGTTTAGTCATTATATTAAGCATGATGCTAATTCTGACTGGTGTATATTTAATAAAAAAGCAGAATGCATAAGCATGAATCAAAAACCAGGATTATATATTACTCATTCTGAAGGAAAAGGTAGAGGCGTCTTCACTAGCCAACCGATAGACACTGGAGAAGTAATAGAAATTTGTCCGGTTCTGATCATCCCAAAATTAGAATTACCAATCATTCATAAAACAGTATTGCACGATTATTACTTTTTGTGGGGAGACGACTTAGCAGAATGTGCGATTGCTCTCGGATTTGGAAGTATTTATAATCATGAACTGCATCCAAATGCTAACTTCATTCTTGATATATATAATAAGACCATTGATATAGAAGCGATAAAGCCAATCGAAGCAGGAGAAGAGATTACACTGAATTATCATGGAGAACCTGGAGATGAGGGTGCTTTGTGGTTTTGATCCAATCAGATTGAAATTTAGAATTACGAATTTAGAATTTAGAATTAAAAACTTTTAACTTTTAACTTTCAAGAATCTTCTTAACACGTTCATACTCATTAAAAAATGGTGCCTCAATTACAACTTCTTCATTGGAGTAAGGATGTATGAACGTCAATCTTCTTGCATGAAGCATCATAGTATCCATACCATATGTCTGCTTCCAAAGCCTATTCTGCTTATTACAGCCATGAGGTCTATCTCCAATGATAGGATGAAAGATATGAGACATATGCTTTCTCAATTGATGCATTCGGCCTGTTTTGGGAAATAAGTGTACTTCTGAATATCTAGATGTCTGAAACTTATCAGAAGGTAAATCAATTTCAAATCTTCCAATAGTCTCATATGAAGTTTGAGCTGACTGTACCTTTCCACTATCATTGACCAATTCATAATCAATAATACCACTGTCCTCAGTCCAGCCTCTTACTATTGCTAAGTATTCCTTTTGGACCAAGTGATTTTCAAACCGTTGGCCCAATAGTTTATTAGCTTCTGGGGCTAATGCAAAAATTAAAACTCCACTTGTCTTTCTGTCCAATCTGTGTACTGGATATACTCTCTGATTCAATTGATCTCTCAGTAATTGTAGAACAACTAATGGAGCATTCCTAGTCATGGAAGACCTATGTACGATATAGCCTGGGGGTTTGTTGATGGCTACATAAAAACTATCTTTATAGAGCACTTCAAACTGATCATGGGTAGGCAAATCATACATTAAGAATGTCTTTTCATATAATAATTCAAATTAATATCAGATTAATCAAATACATACTTGACTTAGGCACAATAATTGATATATTATAAAAGATATAAATGTGTTATTAATATATGTGTCCTCTTGACAAATCTATTATTAATATGTAAATTTACTTAGCAAATTAAACCCACCCAATTATGATAATATTCGCAATCGCACTATTTGTTGTACTCTTATTTGGAGAAAAATTAGTTCAGGTATCTTAGAGGTTCCTTTACTTTTTACTGTACTGAGTTATACATTTCCCTAACGCTTTCTTCCGTGTAAGTGCCTACCATACCTGTTTGAAAAATGTATTCATCCTCGCCTATTAATTTCACATATCTGAAATCATAGTTGATGTTTTCGTCTATCTTCTTTTCGAAAATGAAGCCTTTCTCATATTCTTCAATAACTTTTGAAAAGTAAAGATCTCCTTTTACTAGGTTCATTTGACTATTCAATGCTTCTTTTTCGTTTGAAGTATTTGTAACACTTTTGAGAATCTGAATATTATATTCTTCTCCTTGCGAAATCGTCAATTCTTGCATAATACCATAATCATCAAATTTAATCACTGCATTTTCCGGTGCTTTTACACTTATAGCAAATCCATGTTTCAACAAATCTTTTTGGGGATATTTTGATGACTTATCAGATTTACAATTAATGAATAAAAAACAGCTGATTATTATTAAGAATATATATTTCGTCATTATATGATTTTAATTATTTGGTGGCATAAAAGTAGGCTTTAATAATGAGGTTATTTAAAAAGGGTGTGAAAATGATTTGTAGCATCTTAAAGGTATACATGTACTTTTGTATATCCACTAAGGATCACCAAGATGTCACTAAGGAATACACTAAGTTAGATGTGAACATTAATACATAGGTAGGCTATTAGATAATTCCTAGTCAAAAAAAAGGAAGTAATGAATTGATCATTACTTCCTTTTAATTTATGAAGTCATTTAATAACGTATGTTAAAATGATATGTAAGTGCTTGGAATTCAAATCAATATAATATTTATTTTTCATAGCCAAAGCTATGGGGAATAAATTTTATGAAGAGTTGGATTTCAATGACTTGCATAGGAATTAACAATATGTTTTTAAATCACTTCTATATACGAGTATCTAAAATCTTAGCAATTATTTCTTTTTGATACTACACCCTATCGCTTTTGTAAAAGATGGATCAGGTTGTTTATCCATTTCTAATGCATTGATTGCATTTGCCAGATATCTGACTTCTACGGCTTCAGGGTTTCTAGGATTGTCATCTATAGCACCAATATACTTCACAGTAAATTCATTATCTAGAAGAAAAACGTGAGGTGTTTTAGTAGCTCCATATTTAGGATAGACTGTCTGTCCATCATCAAATAAGTAAGGAAAATTAAATCCCTTTTCTTTTGCTCTTACTTTCATATTATCAAAAGAATCTTCTGGATTGACAGCTGGATCATTTGGGTTGATTGCTACAACTTGATATCCCTTAGGTCCAAATTCACTTTGAAGTGCAATCAATCTATCCTCATACATTACAGCGTAAGGGCAATGGTTGCAAGTGAATGTAACGATGTACCCATTAGCATCATTAATGTCAGCCAAGCTGTGCATATTCTCATCTACACCTTTAAGATTAAAATCACTAGCCTTGTCACCAACATTAAATCCAGTCTGTGCTGAAACTGTGAAAGCTATCAAACAAGCCAACAAAAAAGTATTTACAAAATTTTTCATATTAATATATTTTAGTTTTTGAAGTGACATAAAAACTAATGAACACTAAGCTTTTTTTATTCACTTTTTAATAATGGTTTTATTTTTCTACAATAATTTTAACAATTCAACTTCTATTTCTTCCATGCTATGAAATTCCTTTTCAAAAAATAGTTTCTTATCTCCTCTAATTATCAGTGTAATCGGGATAGCTCCAGACCATCTAGGATCGATCAAATCTATCCAATCATTATATTTGCCATCAGCTAATAGGACTACTTCAGATTTGATTGAATTTTTCTCTAAAAATGGAAATACCTTACTTTCAACTTCTTTGGGTGAATCCAAACTTACCAGAATTTGCTTGAAAGGAGCATTAATATATTTATCATTCAATTCTTCAAAATAAGGCAGCTCTTTAACACATGGTGCACACCAAGTCGCCCAAAAATTTACAACATAAGTGATATCCTTATCTCTGTTCTTAAAAATCACCTCATCGAAATCTTTAAATTTTTCATACACAATCACACGCGTAGAACTAAAATCAGGCATAACTTTCTCAAAGAAGGTTACTTGCGCCAAAGTGTCGATCGACATTAAGGTCATGGCAAGTATTATTACAAAATTGTGACAACTTTTTCTTTTCATATGGCGTTTCAAACTTAATACTATAAACTTAAATAAAAGTCTTTAAGACTATATTAATACGTAGTTTAACAAATATTTAGTAGTACATAGAAAGCGAATATTTTACATTTGAAGGATAATTATAAATATAAGAATGAAGCATAGTAAAAAAGCATATTATATATTACTCTTTTCTTTCATATGGGTTTCTTGTGATAATGATAAAATAGGTCCCGCCATAGAGATTACTTCTCCTATTGAAAACATAATCCTCAAAAAAGGCGACGAATATAAATTAGAGGCAGTGATTTCTGATGATAAAGAGTTGGACTATGTAGAAATAATGATCACTGGTCCTGATCAAAATAAGTCTAATACCACAATAGAACTTGAGGGCACTTCCCAATCGATTACCCAAGATTTAGATCTTGATTATACCGTTAGTGGTCCAATTGAAATTAATTTGACTGCCTTTGACAAAGCTGGAAATGGAATTACTTACGTTCGAACTATCCAATTCAATCATTTCGAAACAGGTACAATAGATTTGAATATTAAACTCCAATATAATGGGGAGCCATTGGTCATGTTCGAACCTTATTCTTATCCAGATGGAAGGGCAGTTGACTTTACGAGGTGTTCTTTCTACACCTCCGAAATGCAATTGGATGAAACAACGATTAATGAAGTAGAATTTCATAATCTAACGAATTCACATTCGACTCCAGAACTGGCTTCGCAAGGCTATAATTGGACAATAAATGATGTTCTTCCTGGAGATTATAACAATTTATCTTTTAACATTGGAGTACCAGAAGTACAGAACAATATGGCCCCAGGTGATTTTCCTTCAGGGCATCCATTGGCAAAACCAGCAGAAAATTGGTTCAGCTGGCAAAGCTATATATTTCTAAAAGTAGAAGGGGATATTGATTTTGATAGTGATGAAGACCTAGAAACAAAGGTGGCTTTGCATACTGGTTCGAATGAAGCGTTGAGAAGAATAGATCTTGAATATCCTATTCAGGTTCTTAAAGGAGAAACTACAGAAGTCAATTTAGTTTTTGACATATATCAACTCTTTAATGGTACAGAACGTATATTCCCAATAGAGGAAAACCCGCAAATACATAGTCTAGATCAGCTTGAAGCTGTGAAAGAATTATCTAATAATTTAACAAACTCAATACATAAATTATAATATGAAAAGTACAAAATTATTTTTCGTCATGCTTATTATGGGTTTAATGATAATCTCATGCGGGGATGACGATACTTTGGAATCCAATGAATCTAAAGATGTGAATGTGAAATTCCAAATGAATGTTGATCAAGAAGCTTTAGTGCATGAGACGACATACAATATAAATGGAACAGATGTACAATTCACAAATGTCGCATTTTACTTAGGTGATATGAAATTTGAAACTTCAGATGGTATGACTTACGAGTCATCGGATAGATATCAATTGATCAAACCAGGAATTTTTGATTTTAATTTCTCGATTCCTGCAACTGAAGAGGATGTAGATGTGAATCTCTCTAAAATTACCTTTTTCGTTGGAGTAGATGCAGAGACAAATGCTGAAATAGAAATGGACTTTACCGAACGTCCTGAGGGAGATGTATTAGGTCAACAAAACCCAACTATGCACTGGGGTTGGGCTGGAGGCTACCGTTTCCTCAATATTGATGGAAATGCGGATACTGATGGAGATGGAGAATTTGAGACTCAACTTACCTACCATTTAGGTTTCGATGAATTTCTTAAAAATATTTCACTTAGTCCTGATCAATTACTTGAAGAAGGAGCAAACGAATTTAAGATCAATTTTGATATGAGTACGTTTTTGGCTGGAGTTGATTTTGCCACTGAAAATTTCACAAAAGTGCAGCCTGATAATAGGACAATAGCTGACAAACTATTCGATAACTATAGTTCTTCTATTACGTTTGTTAAATAAGCTCGCCTCAATACATATTACTATTTTGAGCATTGGGATTGCATCAGTAACCTTGCTTACCCAATGCTCAAAAACCAATAAACAAACTCCCTATATCTATGACTTGAGATCAGGCTGGGAAGAGCCTTCTATTCCTGACAACAATCCACTTACACTTGAATCTATTGAATTTGGAAGAGAATTATTTTACGATACTACTCTTTCGATTGACTCTACTATTTCTTGTGCCTCTTGCCATCATGCGGCTTTTGGGTTTGCAGATAAAAACCCACTTTCATTTGGAGTTGAGAGCCGTAAAGGATTTAGGAATAGTGGTACGCTTACCAATGTAGCCTTCCTCCCCTATTTCAACCGTGATGGTGGCATAAAAACTTTGGATATCTTTTCTGCGGTGCCTCTTGAGGATCACCAAGAAATGGGATTTAATTTGCTTTTGGCTGGTAAGAGAATGAACAGCAATCCTAAATACATCAAAGCAGCGAGAACAGTCTACAATCGTGAGGTGGATGGATTTGTGATTACCAGAGCTTTGGCTTCATTTCTAAGGACATTCATCAGTGATAATAGCCTCTATGATCAGAGTGAACACGATGAAAATGGAGCTAAATTAAACGAGACACAAAAGAGAGGTAAAGATCTATTCTTTGGACCAAAAGCCAATTGTAGCAAATGCCATTCAGGAATACAATTTTCAGATTATTCGTTTCAAAATAATGGGCTTTTAGATAGCTATTCAAATAAAGATAGAGGCAGAGAACGAATCACTTTAAATCCAGAAGATGAAGGCAAATTTAGAGTCGCAACATTGAGGAACATTGAAGTGACCGCTCCTTATATGCACAATGGAAGTCTAGCTACTTTGAATTCAGTTTTGCAGCACTACTCTAGTCATGGATCCAACCACAAAAATAAAAGTCCCATCATCGATCAAATTGAAATATCTCCTGAAGATGAAGACGACATTATAGCTTTTCTAAAAACACTAACTGATACCGATTTCATTAATAATCATGACTTCGCAAAACCAGAATAATCTAAACACGACCACATCTCAAAAATGGTCTGAGATTATCGATCAATATATTGCCTTTGTGTGAAAAAGGGCCATCGATATAATATGCTTCTAAAATAATATAGTCATAGTCTTGTTCAGGGATAAGGTCGAATTTGAACGTTTTCCACTTCATATGATTTATAGCAGGAGATTCGAAAATCAGTTGATCTTTTGAACATTTATTTTTGCCTAAAAAGATTCTTAATTTAATCGGCTTATTGTAGCCAGAATAAATTATTGAGTGTGCTAAATCAATTTCTGTAAAGTAGCAAGTTTTAGCTTTTAAAGTCCCTGATAGCCTCTGACCAAAACTTTCGAAGGTTCCATTTTCTCTTGTAATAATGCCTACATAAGTTTCTCCATGACTTGGCTCATTGTACACACCCCAAAAGCCGGGGAAAATATCAGGCGTCGTCAATTCATCGCAAGGAGACCATCCTTGAGGAGTTGTCGCATCTGCAGGTTCATCTTCAAAAGACGGATTGATTACTGTGATCTGGGCTACACAAAAAGATGCGACACACAAAAACAAAATCGAAATAAACATCCTTAACATAGTAACAGGTTGATTAATTTAAAGATCGAGTATGAAAAGAGGTAAAATATAATTTATTCAACTAAAAAATTCTCTTTATTTAAAGGAAAGATAATTGATTTTATTGAGTGATTTACAATCAATTTCATTTTGATATATTGTTTTTAACTAATGAAGTTATTTAATAACATATTGTTAATTCCTTTGCATGTCATTGATTCTCAACTTATCACAATTTTTTCGTCGCGTAGCTTTGGCTATGCTCCTTTAAAATCGTTATAATTTGAGAACCAAGCACATACAAATCATTTTAACATACGTTTTTAAATCACTTCAATATGTGTTGGACTCTACATCTAAATATGTGTGTAGAAAAGTCGAATTTGGTTATTAAAACAAGTAATTATTATTATTTAAATTTTAACATTTCATTCTATATATTTTACTATTTCTTACTTTATATTAGAGTACATACCATTATTGCTAATGCCCTAAAACTTACTAATCTGCCCATACCTGAACCTTTGAGTGCATTAAATCTGTTTACTTTAAAAGCGACATGGTGATTCAGACAAATAAACAAGTTTCAATTCCAGTATAAAACATAAAATTATGAAAATTGCATTTTTCGATTCTGGAATAGGTGGATTGACTGTATTAAAGGAAGCATTAAAACTTTTTCTAACGAAGACTATGTATATTTTGCAGATTCTCTCAATGCACCTTATGGATGTAAATCAGAGCATGAGGTGGAAAAATTAATAATTGAAGCTGTCGATTTTTTGGCAAAGAACAAAATAGACCTTCTGGTACTTGCGTGTCATACTGCAACGAAGATATTGAATAAGAGTTTGCGTTCCCGATATAATTTTCCAATTATTGGGATGAAGTCGGGTATAAGAAAAAATATTTCGTTACAAACCAACAATAAGATAGTAATATGTGGTACAGATTTAAGTATTAAAAAATGGGAAAGCCAGCTAAAGAAAACTCATCCGGATGCTTCATATCTGTCTCTCCAACGTCTTGTGGTTTATGCTGAAAAATTTGATTTTGAATCACAAAGTCTTTTTAAATATTTATATAAAAGACTAGCTTGTATCGATTGGAATAATTATAACAGTATCCTTCTTGGATGTACTCATTTTCCATTTTTTAAGGATCAAATCAAGAGCATATTACCAAACCATGTTGAAGTTATAGATGGGAGCGTAATAACTGCTCGACAAATACAATTATTCACTCAGATGCAAGAACTTAGTATTGATAATACAATAGACTTTGTGGTCTCAAAAAAGAAGGTTTTTAATAATGTTATGCTTAAATATTTGAATGTCTTGGAGCAAAATCATTCTCTGGTGACTTGTCAGTAAAATGAAAGATTGGAGAGATTGGAAAGAATTGAAAGATTGGAGAGATTGGAGAGATTGGAGAGATTGGAGAGATTGGAGAGATTTGAAAGATTGAAGAGATTGGAGAGATTGGAGAGATTGGAGAGATTTATAGGGACTATCTGGCTTTGGTGGTTTACTTCACTACCAAAAGTAAACGGCATTGGAAAAATAAATGAAATATTAATACAGTTCATATTATTAATTGGTCTCATATATTACTTTTGCATAACAATCATAGTTTATGGCGTCGACATCGGCTAAATCTAAACCTTCACACCTGTATTCGAGTATTTCGGTAGCTATAGTCATGTTTCTACTTGGAATCTTTGTGCTTATCCTACTTCATAGCCACAATCTCACTAACCTGATAAAGGAGAAAATGAATATTGTGGCTGAGCTTTCAGGGTCAGCAGACAGCGATAAGGTTATAAAAGCTATTGGATCAATATCGGAAATTCGAAGTAGTACTATTTCATATATTCCCAAAAAGGAAGCCCTTAAAACAATGGGCTCAAATCTTCAGATAAATTTTGACTCCCAAAATAATCCTTTTAGAGATGTGGTGATTTTTAATGTTAAAGCTGAGAATTATTCAATAGAGACATTAAAATCGATTAAGAAGAATCTCGAAAAAATGGATGATATAGTATCCGTTTACTATGAAGATTTGACTATAAAAAATATAAAATCAAATCTCAACAAGGTAGCATATTCTGTCTTTTTTATAGGTTTGATCTTCGTCTTTCTAGCCATTGTCATCATTCAAAATACGATCAATCTAAGTATGTACGCCGATAGATGGGAAATCAAAACAATGGAACTCGTCGGAGCTAAGTGGAATTTCATCAAAATGCCTTATATAAAAACAGGTGTTATAGTTGGATTCAAAGCTTTTCTCCTTGCTTCACTATTGATCTCATTGTTATTAGCCGTTGTCTATTTCAATCTTCCTAGAGTATGGGAGGTGGTTAATATATTTTATGTGCTGATTTCACTTGGATCTATCTTTATTTTGTCTATTGTGATTCCAGCGATCACGACCAATGCCGCTTCTAATAAATATCTGAATAAGAATATCGCTTCGATGTATGATTGAACTAACTCGATACAAGCATACGAGATATCACAAAGTGCATTTCATAATGACGTTTTTTTTGTTAATCTGATAATCTTTATTTCAATCAGACTTTCGCCTTGTGACTGAACAGTCTCTATGCAATTGATTTAAGTACGATAGTACTTCAAGTGAAGGAATACGTTAGCAACGCGCAGAAACTTTTGTCCCTGTAGGCAGCCCACCGCTTACGCGTTCCTTCTTTTAGCAGTTTCCTTGTGATGCCTTGGAGGACTTAGTGGTAAAATATGATCATAGTTAGCTCTTCTTTTTTTAGATGTTTTTTTAGATGTTTTTTTAGATGTTTTTTTAGATGTTTTCTTTAACCGCAAAGGGCGAGAAGGTTGCGCTAAGGGTTCGCGGAGTTAGATGTTGACAATCTTGGATCTTAGGAGATGGGCAATTATTGTTCAGGTTAGTAAACAACTTTGATCTTTTGAAGTTGTATATAACTCAACACAACATCACACAGAATGAATAAAACAGTATTAATCACAGGAGGAACAAAAGGAATCGGATTAGGAATTGCAAGATCGTTATTATTAGATGGATATAAGGTAGCAATAACTGGTCGAACTGAGGAATCCGCTAAACAAATTGCCAGTGAGTTATCTTCAGAATATGGTGATAAAATCCTTGGACTTGAATGTGATGTTCGTGATTATGAGAGTCAGAAAAAGTGTGTTGAATCTGTAATAGCTATTTTCGGCTCTCTTGATGTGATGATTGCAAATGCTGGAGTAGGTCATTTTGCATCGATAGAAGATATGAGTGTCGATCATTGGAATGAAACTATAGATACCAACTTGACAGGTGTATTCTATAGCATTAAGGCAAGTTTGGATGCGCTAAAAAAATCTGAAGGATATATTATAACAATTGCTAGTCTCGCTGGCACTAATTTCTTTGCCAAAGGATCTGCCTATAATGCTAGTAAGTTTGGCTTAGTTGGTTTCACTCAATCTGTGATGCTTGATGTAAGACAGCATGGAATCAAGGTCACTACAATTATGCCTGGGTCAGTGTCAACTTATTTTAATGGTCATACTCCTTCGGAGGCCGATGCTTGGAAAATTCAACCTGAAGATTTAGGTCAAATGGTTTCTGATCTCTTGAAGCTCAATCCAAGGACTTTACCTAGTAAAATTGAGGTAAGACCTTCTATTCCGGGAGGGAAGTAAATGTAAATGAACTACCTCGATGCAAGCATACGAGGTATCGTAAAATGCACTTTACAGTGACGCTTTTTTGTTAATTTGATAATCTTTATTTCAATCAGACTTTCGCCTCGCCGGCTGGGCCTTCTATTTTTTCTTGATAAAAAACAGAAGCAAAAAAATCAAGACTGGCTAATACCCGCCCTGCAATGCCGCTCCCTCTGCCCACATACCCAGTCATGGCCATGCTTTTTTTTATTCAGATTTAACCCCCAACCTAAATCCCAACAAAACAGAAAAGATAAACTAAAATACTTCAGCATCACACCCAATAATGCTTCAATTGACGTTACTTTTTCGATGCAAGCACTGGGGTATTAAACCCCAAGAGATTAACCTTAAGTACCTACCTCACAATTTTAACAACTTGCTCCTCTCCATTAGCAGTAACTTTAAGGAAATAAACACCTCTTTGCAAATTATTCTTAGTTGATAGTACAGCTCCATTTTGATCAATTGTAGTATCGATATATACACGATCTCCAGTAATCGTAAATAATGACACCTTGCTAATATTAGCAGCATCAATATTCAGATTATCTACCATTGGCAATGGATATACATTCAAGTCAAATCTACTTATAAAGGAATTTGGTGTATCTCTTTTATCTATAATATTCCATTTAACTGATGATGGATTAACTGCTCCTTTTTGGAATATTTTAGCTGATTTTATTATATCATCTATAGATTTGAAAGCATCTTGCCGAACTGAAATATATAAAAGCGCTTGTCCCTTTGAAACAGCTTCTGATGATTCAACATTTACATATCTAATAGCATCATTAATGCGAATAGATGCCACATCTTCTTGCTCATCCGAAAACTCAATTGGATCAACCAATAAATCAAACTGATAAGCATCAGATTCGAAATCATGGTTTGCTATGATTGAGATTGCGTCATTCGTTATTTCTATAGTCAATCCTATTTCATTCTCTTCTTTGACGACATCTGATGCTCCATACTTAGAACCCGTAATATCACCAGTCCTTATACCATAAAAATCAAACCCTTGATTATATGATGTATATGATATACTTTCAGGAGTATCCAAATCTTGTTCGTTGGTATTGACATTATGGATCATTGGCACAAATGTCCACAAATCTTCAGCTGCAATTTCAGCTTTATTCAACAACACATCTCTAAACGCATACAAATCTTCAGAATCAAAAGAATTGTCTTGATTGATGTCTGCTGCTATTTTTTGGTAAAAATCAAGTTGATCCTTACCAATCAAAGCAGATCTCATTTTTATAAAATCTTCGATATCAACATCCTCGAATCCACCATCTTCTTTTTTAATGGTAGCAGAATAAACTTCCATCAGGTCTTGTTCGCCAAAATTGAAAACCCCATTGACATCACTTCCTACTAGAGAAATGATTTGGTCTTCTTCCATAAGATAAGCAGATGCATCTTCAATAGGAGTTCCATTAGGCCTAAGTAATGAACCGCTTGGAGCATATTTACCAAAACAAGTCCCATTATCTAATATCAACATAAACACCTCACAGAAATCTTGATTCCCAGCTTCGTCTGTATAATATATTCTATAAAACTTAAATCCTGTATCTCCACATTCTATGATCTTTTCTGTATCCTCTACATTTTCGCTAAAAGATAAAATGATCGATTCTTTTGAAGAGCAATTGTCAACAGCATCCACATTAAAAAATGAAGCTGGAATTGTTATTTGACCTTCATCATCTCCATTGAGTGCCGCACTTGTGAAACTCAAACAATATGGTGTCGGTGGTTTATTGTCTTCAACAAAAAATTCTGAAGAGCATGATCTTACATTGCCACAGCCGTCTGTCACCTTCCACACTACTTTGTGTTTTGATACGGTCAATGCTTCCGGTATTTCTATTTCGACATTTGCTCCATTACTTACAGGATCAAGCCTAAAAGGTGCAGGTTCATATGGACCATAAACTAAATCATCAGTACCATCTGCCCAGAGATCGACTGACACTCGCCAAGTCAAAGTCCCCGAAGGACAATCTCCTGTATCAGATGCAGAATTAGTTAATGTTACCAGTGCTTCACAATTTGCGCCAGTGTCGAAATGTTGATCTTCACAATTGTCTATTTCCGGTGCAACTTCATCGATAATCTTGATGATCTGAATTCCTGTGATTAATCCATCTACTGAGTTCACATCATAAACACACCAATTGATCACGGTATAAGTCCTAACAATCTTCAAACAAGCACCAGTCTCAAATTCGAATACTTCATCTTCATAAGTATATCCTACTAGATCACACGGATTGGATGACCAAGTTGGGCTGTCAACTGGTACCTCGTCTAAACATGTATATTCTTTATCTGAAGGAAATTGAATATTGAGCGGTAAACTTGAATAAACCATCGTTATTATCTGAGTACATGAAGGCTCATTTTCAGTAAACGTATTGCTATAATCAATATCTAAATAGAATTTCCTATATACTATTCCTTCGTTGCAGGCATTGGTCTCATTTTCATCTACATACTTTATCATAGACGGATGATAATTCCCAGATACTACTGTAGCCATGCCACATTCGTTAGGAGTCAAATCAGAAAGGCAACTTACTGTTACGTCATCTGGGCAGAAAATTTGTGCTTCTAGATTGTAACTTGATGCAACAATACACAAGAAAAAAATTATCGTCTTTTTCATATTTAGGCTTATTAGATTATATAAAGGTAATAATACCGCAACACTTTTAGAATTCTTGTTGTCTTAATAATGTCTCCAACAATATATTTTCCTTATTTTGCGCGATATATCCCCTTATCAAATATATAAATACCTAATAACCAACACAAAAGATTCTATTATGGATAAATGTCATTTTTGTAAAATATTGTTTTCTACCCTATTCATCTTGTTTTTAACTTCAACAAAGTCAATTTCACAATGTGCAATTACCGATCTTGTTGTCTCTGTGGGTGATTGCGATGTGGACGATAAGTTTTCAGCTGAAATCAATTTTAATTTCACAGGAACTGGGGCTAATGGGTTTCAGATTCTTGGCAATGGAAATAATTATGGTACATTTCAATATGCTGATCTGCCAGTAACCATTGAAGACCTCTCTGGTAATTGTGAGACTGAATATGAATTTATTGTACGTGATGTCATCGATCCTACTTGTGCCGCTTTTCTAGTTTATGGAACAGTGTGTTGTGATGATGTTTGTGAAATCGCTATTGTCAATTTTTTAGCAAGTGATTGTGTCGATAATTCTTCATTTAGTATTATAATTAATCTTGAATATGGATTTGTTGGTGATGATGGATATTCAGTTTCTATAAATGGAGAAGACTATGGCACCTATGACTATGGAGAACTTCCCCTTACCATTGTTGAGATTAACTCTGAAGAAGATGGAATTAACTCCATTACTATCTGTGACAATGAGGAGCCTGATTGTTGTGATATGTATACGTTTCTCAATCCTTGTGTTTGTGGAATGACAAATATCACCACAGAAACTGTGGATTGTAACAGTACAGATTCTACATATTACGTGATTATAGATTTTGATCATGCTGCTACTAATGATAGCTTCCAAATGGGATACTCAAACAGTGGTAATAATATATTTCTAGGGACTTTTGCTTATACTGATTTACCTGTTACTGCTGGTCCAATATTCTTATCAGAAAATGAGCAAGAAATATTAATTGTAGATACAGATAACTTCTTTTGTTTTAATTCTGCTTGCCTGGGAATTGTTGATGATTGCACTATTGAATGTCAATTGTTCAATGTATTTGGTGATGCATATATGTGTGAAGAAGGAGTATATTTTATGGATGTAGAATTTGAAGCCAAAGATATAGAGGGCAGTACTTTCGACATTTTGGTTGATGGCATCAATTATGGAACATTTGAGTGTGGAGAAAATTTTTATACAGTTGGTCCTATTCCTAGTGATTGTGATATTGCTCCTACAGTTGTAGTTCAAGATAGTGGTCAAGAATCGTGTTCAGATTTTTATAATCTACCTGAACCTATATGTTGTTTACCAGATTGCAATTTTACTAACTTCGAAGCGACCACTGAATGTGGCATCACAACATTGACGGTAAATGGAACATTTGAAAATAACGGTATTATGCTCGGTTCCTTTTACTTTGTAGAAATACTGGGTACTTCATACGGTCCATTTTCATATGGTGACTTTATATTTTCTCTTGAAATACCATTATTGGCAAATGGTGAATATGAGGTTACTATTAATGATAGTATGGATCCAGAATGTCAGATTTCAACATTTTTCACTGCTCAATGTGATGAAGAACAATGTATGATTTTTGATGTCTACGCTGAAGCTGTAGAATGTGAGGATAATCTATTTTTTGTGGATATTGAATTTGAATATGCTGGCGAAGTTTCGGATAGCTTTGTAATAGCAGGCAATGGCACTACTTATGGAACATTTGCTTATGGTGAGACTTTTTATACTGTCGGACCATTAGAAGGTGATTGTGTGACTATTTATGAATTCTTTGTAGGTGATCAAATCATGGAAGGTTGTAATTCTGTCATTGAATTTGAAGAACCTGTATGCTGTGGTGTTGATGAATGCAGTATTAGAGATATTGAAATTGTCGAGTATTCATGTACATCCGAAGACAGTATAGGAGGTTTAACTTTAGACTTCATTTATGAAAATACTCCCTCAGAAATGTTTACGATGATTATAGATGGAGTATCTCATGGTTCATACTTTTATTCAGATCTACCAATAAATTTCATTTTAGATCTTCCTAATTTCTTTGTGATTCAAATTCATGATACTGAAAATGAAGATTGCCAAATGACTCAAGAAATTGAATTAGATTGTTCAGGTGCTTGTCCTATAACAGATATCTTTATTGTCGCTGTGGATTGTTCTGACGAGCTTGGGACCTATTATTTAGAACTTGATATAACACATAATGGCACAGGTCAATCTGTAGATATTTATGTTGATGATTCATTATTCCATGTTGTTAATTATTCCGACTTGCCCTTTCTTATTGGACCTCTTTCCTTAGGAGAAGAATATTTAATAAATATTAATGACTCTGATATTGATGAATGTGGATTTGATTTTGAGGTTTTTCTTTCAATGTGTGTAACTAGTCTAGAGGATGCACCATTTAGTAATACGACATTCCGTCAAGTACCGAATTCAATAACCGTGGATAACAATGAAGCAGAAGAAATTACTGTGCAATTATTTTCTACAGCTGGAGCTTTAGTTGGTAAAATGAATGTGGGTACTAGTCTATCAAATTCGTTTGACACTTCAGTTTTGCCACAAGGGCTGTACTTTCTTAATATTACGAATGGTAGAAGTCAGAAGACGATTAAGGTTATAATTCCTTAATGGGTAATTAAGTTTATTGAAGAAAATGACCTTACTATATGGTTCTTGTTTTGAATCAATTGTAAGGTCATTTTTTATTTTAGGTATATTAAGAATATACCTATTTTATTGATTTTTTTTAATATTATAACCTCTTACTTCTGAATTAGTTTCTTTTTCCGGTGAAGATCAGATTTTCGTTTTTTCCGTCTTGGGTATGAATGATGACAATGCTATCATGTTCAGCGATATAAGTCATTGTAACAATTATATTATCAACTGATTTTTCGAAAATAATCTTTGCAGCAGAGGCAGTTTTTAAAGGTAATTCCTGATCACTAATGCGATCGCAACTCGTTTTGATTCCTGCTGAACTCGTACTTGCAGCAATTATTGATAAGGTGGCGTCTTCCCTATTCATCAATTCTTCGGTGGATAAAGTATAGTCTGCACATTCTCCATCATAATTGCCAATGACGTCTCCAAACAAAATTTCATTTCCCGATGGAGGGTCAGATTGACAGGAAGTCAAAACAATTATTATGAATAATAAGAACGCTACTTTTTGCATTATTTGTTTAAGTAATTCTGTCTGATGTAAGCAAATATAACACTAATTCTATTTAGAACTAATGTATCGTTAGAATAGGTGTGTATCACAAATTGCACTTTCTCAAGAAAATAAGCTCCTTGTCATCTTGAACGAAGCGCCAGCGCAGTCGAGCGCTCCTTGTCATTCTGAGCGAAGATTCATCGAAGTCGAAGAATCAAGGAGTATGCCTTTACTTTAATTTCGACCGAAGTGGAGAAATCCACCATTTTATTACATCAAGAGCTAGATTTCTCCACTTCGGTCGAAATTACTGCAATAATAACCCGCCTACCGGCCGGCAGGCATTGTCTTCCTTCGACTGCGCTCAGTATGACAATGTTCCACTGCGGTCAGGATGACAATGTTAATAACTAAACAAACAATTATGATTTACTTTTTGTGCAATTTGTGATACACACTTAGAATAGTAAATTAATTGGCAAAACGTCAGAGACCTTTGCCTCGCCTTAATGCTCAGAACGAAGGGAAGGTCTCTGACCTATAAGGAATTATCTTTGGAAATAACACTCAGAGCGCTCGGAGCCCTCTGAGTGTTTTCAACTTCTTATTTTAATAAACTAACATTTCTCCTTACGTTGTATTCCGCTTGATTGATACACACTACTCGTAATGTATATGCGTATACATCTGGTGCTACAGGTTTTCCTTTATATGTTCCATCCCAACCCATATTTTGATCTGTCGAAGCAAATACCTGTTCTCCCCATCTATCATAGATCAATATTTCCATCTCATCAATGAAATTGCTCCTAACAAAAAGAACATCATTCACATTATCATTATTCGGAGTGAATGCTGAAGGCAAGTACACATCTGTCTTATCACATATTGGCTGCCTTACAAAAATAGTAATCATATCTGTTGCAGTACATCCCATATCATCAGTGACAGTGACACTATATGTCGTAGTCTCTTCAGGGCTGACAGTAATCTCTCCTGTATCATTCATCTCACCCGTACTCCACTCATAAGTCCAATCTTCTACTTGATCAATTACAAAAATTGTCGCTTCTTCAGTTTTATTTATCGTATCGGTATTAATACCTTCTTCATTAACAGCATCCAATTCTACCTGAAAACTTGTTGTCGTAACACTGTATGTCTTAATCGTATCACATCCAAATTCAATACTAGTTATGTGGACCGAATACTGTTTCCCATCAGCTGTCAGCAAAACAGGATTTCCTGTATCACCTCCACTTACTACACAATCTGCTGGTCCCCACTGAAAAGTAAAATCATCGTTATTTCCGTTCACAATAATCGTTATTTCCGTCTCCTCAGAGAAGCAGAATACTTCTGGAACATTGTCTACAATTTCAAATTCAAATGGACCTACTTTTATCGTATCCATATCTGTACATCCATTAGGATCTATACCTTTCACTATCACTTCAAATTCTTCTGTAACTACTTGTTCATAATCTGGCCCAATGGCTATAGTATCTCCAGCTAGATTGCACCAAACGTAGGTGACATTAATATTATCACTTACCGCTGACAAAGACACATTATCATTCAAGCAAATAGTTTGATCTGCTATTGGGTCGATACTTATTTCATCATTTATAGTTACTGTCTTAACAATATCCTTGTAGGGACAAACTGCAGTCAAATTACTTAGCAATATTTCATATGTACCAATTCCAGGATAAGTATAACATGGCATTGTATCTATACTTATATCCGTAGTCACTGTAGTATCACCAAAGTCCCATGATGGAAAGCCATTGAAATCACCAATGATATCAAAACAAACCGTATACTCTCCACATTCTTGTAATTCAAATGTAAAGTCAACGATCGGGTTGTCCATCAATTCAAAACTTACAGTATCAGTATAAGTACATCCCGAAGGACTAGTCGCGATGAATATCAAATCAAAGTCTGCTTCCTCATCAATACCTACACCAATTTCTGGCATTGAAGTGCTATCATTAGACACCACATGTGGATCCGATAACCATACATAAGTTAGAGGACCCTCTCCAAAATTAAACACATTATAATCCAATGTATCTCCACGACAGATTTTGAATGGTTCAGCAAAATCAATATCGAAAACAAACATTCTGACATCAAACGATAAAATCAAATCCCCGCATGTCTTATCTGTAAATTGTACATAATATGTCTCAGAAAGATTAGTCAAGGTAGTATTCAATGTATCGCCTTCATGTATGATTGTAGCAAAATCAGGATCTAAGGACCATTGATAAGTACCAATTCCTGTCGCTCCAAATCCTATTAATTGTACATTTTCATCACAAACAATGCTGTCTCCAATTATTTGAAATTCCTGAGCATCAGAGATTATTACACTAATTGAAGTATCTAGACTACAAAAAGCATCTGATATGGTGACAAAATACTCAGTATCCTCGATTCCAATTACCTGAGCCGTACTGCCGTCAGCTGGATCAAGAAAATGTATTCCTACCAAAGGTGACCATACATAAGTCAAACTTGGATCAGGATTCGAAAGCAATGGAATAGTATCTCCAATGCAAACTCTTACAGGATCACCATTAAACACCACATCAAAAATATTCGATAAGATAACCGTATGCTCTGCAAATGGATCATTACAAGATTCTCCAGTAAAATTCACATAGTAAGTCTGTTCTTGACCTTCAAAATTTGTTTCTAGAGTATCTCCAGTAAAGATGATCGTTGCAAAATCTGAGGTTAATGACCATTCAAATTCTCCTTCTCCTATTCCTCCTGAAGCTACCAAAAACACATCGCCATCGCAAGTGATGGAATCACCTGTTATAGATATATTGTTTTCATCAAGCACAGTCACTTGCAATGAACTTTCAATCTTACATAAACCGTCTGTTACAGTGACATTATATTCTGTATCTTCAATTCCTATAAATCCAGGATTAGAAAGATCATTCAAATCTTCAAAGTATAAACCATCCATAGGACTCCAAGTATATACAAAATCACTATTAGGTGTAGTTACATTAAATATAGTATCACCGAGGCACATAACTAAAGGCTCTATATTAAATTCTATATTAGCAAATGGACCAGGAACATATGATTCTTCAATAATATCCTGACAACCATTACTAAATTCTACAACCATAGAAAAAATCACTAAAGAATCCTTCGGAACATTGACATCAATAGTACTTTCTGTACCCGTAAATGTATCACCTGCAACTATTATCGTCCATGTGATTCCAGTTATTGTGATTCCTGTATCCAAACCTGTCGTATTATCCAAAAATGTTAAATCCACAGTCCCATCATCAGGACAGCCATTGGCTATCAACTCATATGATGCTTGAGGAACAACTTCTTGCAAAATGATTTCTTTAGTCACTTCTGCACTGCAGCCTCCACCAAAATCTAGAACTAGATTTACATTTAGTGTATCTGTATCGACTACATTTATAGTAAAACTAGAATCAGTAAAAGTAGTAACACCATCTTGTCCAGTTACTGTCCAAGCGTATCCTAGAATAGGATCATAAATATTAAGATCTTCTGATACATCCCAAAATGACAATGTTGCTATTCCTGCTTCAGAACATCCATCTAGCTCATATTCAAAATCAGCAAAATGATCAAAATCAGGAAATGGAATAGTATCGATCAAGGTCTTTTTACATCCTGTTTCTGATTCTACTTGCAATTCGATAATCAAATCGCCACTATCGATTGTTAGGTTTATGACATCTCCTGGAAAGGTTTGAGAAACACCGTTTTGGGTTATTGTCCACTCCCAACCAATAATATCAAATCCTAGTTGTGACTCTACAGAGTTATCAATAAGTCTAATCGTATATCCTCCATCTTCATTACAAGCTTGGGTTTCTAAAAAATATTTGATACTTATATCAGAAAAAATAGCTGCTACTTGTTGAACTAGAGTGTCAGAACATTCGTCTGTTCCTCTTGTCACTATCAATTGAACATCATAAACTCCTGGTGCTGGATATATAAAAAATGGATCTTGTTCAAAAGATATAAATGCTGGATTATTACTTGGAAAATCAAAATTCCATTGAAACTCAGAACCTCCTTCGCTCAGGTTGTCAAATTGAACTTCTTGGCCATCACAATTGCCATCATTAGCTGCAAAAACTGCAGATGGCGAAGGGCTACAAACACGCACATTATATTGAAAGTCTCTTCTAACCTCTCCTATTTTCATTCCGTCTCTATATTCTTCAACACATATACCTACTAAAAACTGCCCTATCAAGTTTGGATTACCTGTAAGCAATCCTGTCTCACTATCTATCTCTAAGGGCGAACCTCCTAATAAATCACTTAAGTCATATGGATCCTTCCAGGTCACCTCAGTATACGGAGGACTGGGAGCACTAGTTGGTATCGGATTTGCTGAAGTAGCTCCTAAGAATGGAGTACAAAGTCTATATACTAATGAATCTCCATCAGAATCTGTCGCTGAATGATCAAATATTAAATCCTCATTCGCACATATATAGATGTCAGGCCATTGTACAAAACAAGGACTATCATTAAATTGCTCTTGTGCTTCTTCTGTAATAGCTACGGTCCATGTACCTCCTGTCTCAAGAGGAGCAACCACGTTCTCTAAAGTTGCATTTCTGCAACAACGTTGATAAGATAATAGATATCCTCCATTTCCAGGATTATGTGGCAGTCTGACTATTTCTTTATAAATGGTTTCATGAACACAAACTTGAGAACCTTCAAAACCGCAATCACTCATTATTACATTGTTGAGCGTATCAGCAGCGTTAAAGTTCATTTTTAATCTACCGTTTGCCCCAAGTTGAGTTTGCAGATTCCCACTACCATTAAATATCCAAACGTTGGCTGGGTTGTCAAACCCTGCATTTGGAGCACCTAAGAGGCAGTCCCTTCTGAATGTCAATATTATTTCATATTGATCACCTTGCAGATGGCGGTACTTTAGCTCACCACCAATAACATGTGTTGCTGATATTGAAGTATTAAAACCAAAGAAAGCAATACATAAAAACAAACAAGCTTTTAAACTTTTTACTATCATAGATTTATAATGTCTAGTCCAATATTTCTTAGATGAAAATTGGATCAAATTTGAATTGATATATGATAAATTCTCTTTCATATCTTGATCTATTTGCACCAAATTATTGGTCTGTTATTTTTACAATTTGAACCCTTCTTTCTCTACTAGCTTCTGGGCTATACACTGATTTCGAACTGTCATTCTTGACATCACTCACATCTTTCGGTGAAGTCTCTTCTCCAAAAGATATATCTGTCAATATCAGTTTTCCTTGTCGGACATAATCTCTAAACAATCCTCCCTGATAATTAAGAATTTCATTTTTGATACTACTTACTCTACGTTGACCTAGAGCGAGATTGTATTTGGTATCCGCAAGTGGTGAAGCATAACCCTTGATGGCTATTTCTAAGCTTCTTCCCAATTCCAATTCCTTTTTCAAGGCTCGCATAAATCGTTTTAACTTATTATATCCTCCTGCTACTTCTCCTTCAAAGAAACCATCTAATCTGTTTTGAGCATCTAATTTTTCTTGCCCACTTTTCTTTTTAGTGTAGTTTTTCAAATACTCCATTTTCTGCCCCATATAAGCATTATACAGATTCCCGTAAATCTTATCAGTATTCGTAGACTTACTTTGTGGATTTGGGTGGTCATTTTCAAAATACACAGTTACTGGCATATAGTCTTCAATGTCAAATACTTCTAAGAACATCTTTCTTTGAATAAGAGTTGGTTCTGACACATCCGTCAAATCAACAATGTCTGTTTCAGTAACAAAACCAAATTTGGATGCTTCAATCTCATATTTATTTCCAAGCTCTAAATAGAAATGAAATTTATTGCCTAACTCATTTAAAGCAATGGTATCGATCTTTACTGAAGTAAGATTTTTAATGCTTATCTGAACACCTACAAGCTCTTCTTTAGTACGTTTATTGAAAGTTTCAAGTTTCAACTGAGTTCGATCTGTTTTCAAGTAGATCTTTTTGTCAAAGACTTTGGATTCTGTAATACCAAGCGTGCTCAATGTAATTGTCTGAGAATTATAATATTCCCTATCAACTTGTATTATATACTCTTTCTCTTTTCTAATTTTAAAATAAAAATCATTACCGTCTTCATTTGTTAATGCTTTTATGGTTTCTCCAGTCAATGCATCTATTAGAGTAACTGTTGCTTTATCAAGCGGCTCAGAGGTCAATTCATCAAATACTAGCGCATTAAGATCGATGATAATTTCATCATAAGCAACTTTAAAAATATCAAAACAACATGCTTTTTTAGCAGGGTCCAAATACATGGTTCCTTCACGATTTGAAGAAAAATAAGCTTCCTCTTCTGCATCATCAAGTACATAATATAAATCGTGGTAACTACTGTTTATAGGTACTCTTAGATTTACTGGCTTTGTCCAACCATTTTTAATTCTTGTCATAGAATAGACATCAAATCCTCCTAGACCCAATCTCCCATCTGAACTGAAATACAAAGTATTTGATCGTGAGTGATAGAATGGTGAAGCATCATTCATAGGTGTGTTCACGTCAGCCATATTCACAGGTTCTCCATATGATCCATTTGAATTCACAGTAGAATAATAAATGTCTAGTTCTCCTTGTCCTCCTTCACGATTCGAGGAAAAATAAAGCACATCACTTTGCAAAGTGGAATCAAAAGATATCTGAGGCTGGGTGTTTGTAAATGAATCTACATTAATTGGAGAAGGAAGTTTGTTCTCAATTCCAAATGTTCCATCTTCATTAATCAACCTTGAATAAAGATCACATCTGATATCTTCATCATTAATATAATCGCAAATAGTATAAACCATAGTCAAACCATCTGATGTAAATGTCGAATGAGCTACCAACTGGTCAGTCTCATTGATATCATCTTCGATGACAGCATTTACGTCCTCCTCTAAAGTATGAAGCTTAGAAATGCTTCTCGGTGGAATTTTCTCCGTCACCTTTTCTGCATACTTCATCGTAGAGAAATATAGTACGTCTTCTTTCTTTACTGCTCCGAATTCAGAATATGGAGTGTTCACCTCAGCTTCCATATCACTTATATTTGCACTTTTATCTATATCGTCAATTCTCGTCAGTGCATATTCCACAGAAGCCAATTCCTTAGTGGCGAGGGCTGTCAATTTCTCATCTGTCCCTCCATATTCAGAAATGTAAATATTAAAATAACTGCTAGCATCTTCATACTTGCCCATCCGTTGATACATATTCCCTAAGTGAAAGGAAGCATCTGGATAATTACCTTCGCCAAGCGAATCTACTATGAGCTTATATTTCTCTGCTGCCAAATCATAGGCTTCAAATTGTCGAGCTGATTCAGCTACTTTATAAATTAACTCTGGATCATCTCTATCAAAATCCAAGGCTTCTGTAAACCAAGTAAGTGCTCCATAATAATTCTTAGTCACGTATGCTTCTTCAGCAGCTTTAATAAAAGCTTTCTGCGTTTGGGAATAGCCTGAACAAACCCCAATAGCAATGAATATGATACAACTTATATACTTTTTCATATGATTGATACTCATTCTCTTAATTAATATATTGGGCAAACTTTAAATTGTTTAAGTGGCTTGACATGCGTTATTGTATATCTGAAATGAACTTCAAATGCTCCTCTCTTACTATTTTCGATCGTATTAAAATCTGTTCCATCCACATCAAAATTAGCTCCTAGATAGTATTGCTGATACTCCAAAGCTAATGTAGGAATCAGTGAGCCAGAAGTTCTATATCCTAAGCCCACATGTACATTTGTCTCTTTTCCTCTTTTAGTACTTACATAAATCTTCGCTAAACCACCCACAATAGTTTCTCTATATTCGTTTTGCATCTGGTGCAAACCATGCACTTGAATATCCAAAATGTCCATTACATAAAATGATCCTATTGCTGTAAAGTTGATATTGACAGGTAGTTTTTGATCTTCACTGTCATAAAAACCAGCGCTTGGTTGGACAAGGTGGAAGGCGCCAACACCAAGATCGAATTTTGTTCTCTTACTTCTTTGGTATCTGTAATTCAACCCAACTGCCGTTTCAAGAAAGTTGATTCTATTGGTACTGAATTGTTCTCCTGAAGGAAGGCTAAAGTCAGGTGTTTCCCCGTCCCATTGTTTGTCCCAGGTAAGGTCATTTTCACTAAATCCTCTGGACGAAAAACCAAGAGTGATCCCTCCTGTAAGAATGTTTTGCGCATTCAGTATTCTGCTATAACTACCTGATACATTAAGTGTAGTAAGGTTCAATTTAGAATCCCCTTGCCTATCGTGGTAAATATTGATACCACCAGCAAAAAAATGATTATCAGATTTCTTGGGATAAAACTTCCTATCATAGGCAGCTCCAAAAGTAAACCAAGGGACTGGAACCCATCTCCATTGATCTCTCAAGTTGCCCATATATCGAATATCTCCATTGAATATACCCGTCAATGCTGGATTCGAGGTCTGAGGAGAATTGTAGAATTGGGAATAATGTAAATCCTGTCCTACTAGCTCATTATCGTTAAAAATAATTAGCAGCGAGAGCACCAAAAAATAATAATTTAGCTTCTTCAAATCAGGTAGTTTTAAATATTATCACATCACTATATACGTAATGATCTGTAGTTCATAGTTTAGAGCAAGAAGACCTAAGACCTTCTTTACGAATTAATATAAAGCAAAAACTGTACTAAGTATTCATAAATCTATTAATAAAAGATAGAATTATAATCCTTTTTGAACAACTTAATTATTACTTATTTACTCATTTCAATGGTAAACGCTGTATTGCTTACTTTCACGGTCTTTTGGTCTGCTATCGTTTCTTCGATAATCATTTCTTTTGCAAGAGGATTTTCGAAGACTTCGTCTAAGTGAGCAATTGAGCAATAGGGGATATTTGCATTCTGAAAGCGCATTCTAAGTGAATCATAGGATAATACTTCAATTTTTGATCTAATATGAAGCATTAATTCGTCTCTTCTTGACACTCTTTCTTTATTAAGCCTAAAAGTATGTAGCAACTCAGAAGCTAATTTAAGGGTTTTCCCTAGTTTTTCAAACTGTTTGTCCGATCCAATTGCTAAAATGACCATTTTTTTATCATTTGTCACCACAACATCACCATATGGAGCAATATTTGGGTGCAATGTGCCGATAGGTTTTGGAATATGTCCTGACATTAAATAATTTGACGCTTGATTTGCTAGTCCACTTATTGCTGATTTGTACAATGAAATCTCAGAATAACTTCCATTTCCTGTTTTATATCTAGTCAAAAGGCTCAAAAGTATAGCTTCTTTAATTTGGTGTCCAGCAATAACGTCTATTAAGGCAACTGGCATTTTAGCCAAATTTCCATCTGCACTTCCATCCTCACTACCATTCATCGATATGAACCCAGCTTCTGCTTGCATCACTAAGTCATATCCAGGTTTAGGATCGTCCCAAGTATATGCTACTAACTGAGCATAGATGATGTTCGGCATTACCCTAAACACAGAATCATAATCAACTTTCAACTTTAGGGCTGTCTTTTTTTGAAAATTTGAAATAACAATATCTGCTTTCTTGAGTAAGGTTACTAATTGAGCATAGTCATTTCTTGCTAATAAATCGAGCGAAATCACTTCTTTCCCAAAGTTTGCACTAGAATAATAAGCACTAATAGCTGCATCAGGATCTTCATTGCCAAGCTTCCATTGTCTTGTCACATCTCCCCCACTTTTCTTATTCTCTATTTTGATCACACGAGCTCCATGTTCTGCTAAAAAACTTCCAGCTAAAGGACCAGCCAATACAGATGCTAATTCGACTACCACCAAGTCTTTAAGGATGTCTGTCATAATCCATTTAGATTTAAGATTTATTCATATTTAAGTAATCTGTCATATTTGTCAAAACCTACATAGAAAATTAAAATATTTAAAGCAACTAATATTGTACCTAATGTAATACATGAATATGCTTCAAAAACATCTGAATAATACTTTCCTAAAAATAATTCTGAAGAAAAAACAGTTAAAATCAATGAAACAAAAAAACTAATTCTCAGGTATTTATTTGTGATTTTATTTAAAGAGTTATTAAAATGAAATATGAACAAATAACTTATAAAATACCCTGGAAATAGAAATATAAAAAATGCTTTCCAAGCAAGCGGCGATAAAATAGGTATAATTGTTAGGATAAAAGTAAACTCCAAAAATGCTTTCAAACTACTCCTATCTAAATATTTTTTGCGGAATAAATATACAACTCCTGAACCTAAGGCAACAATTAATGTATAAGAAACAATTTTCACCTGTTCAATTGTTAAATTTAAAATATTCAAGTAAATTTCTTTATTTAAAGGTTGATTCAGTCCAGGACTTTCATGAAGTAAAAGGCTTCTCATCATTGAGAAAAATGATTGATTCTTATGACCAACACTTGAAAAAGGTACTACGTTTTTATTATACCAAAACGCATAGTATTCCATTGTTTGTTCATATCCAAACACTAAAAAGGGCACACAGCTAAATACAATACAAAAAAGTGTTGTAAATAATACAACTTTATATTCTCGTTTAACGATGAAAAATAAAAATAGAAATATGGGATATATTTTTAAAGAAATCCCAAAAGCTAAAAAAAGAGCCGCAAGAATATCTTTTCCTTTTATAAAAGAATATATACTTACAATTGAAAGCAAGAGTATAAAAATATTAATTTGAATATTTGCTAAATTATCCAGCAAATACCTGAAGACAATTAAAATCGGCATCAATACAATCCAATGGGAAATGTTTATTTTGGAGTTTGTTAACTTTTGAGATAATTTAATCGGAAATGTAGTTAATTTCCGATCTATACTCATTCTGGTCGTGTACTTGACTATATGAAACATTGCAAAAACACTCATTACAAGCCAAATAAAACGAACTAAATATATATTGAAATTATCAATTATTGCTATTGGGACGCTTACAATTGAGAAAAAAGGAGGCCACGTATTGATTAAAGGATCACTGTAAATATTTTCTCCTTGCATAACCAAATTTCCAACTAAAACGTATCCGATAAAATCTCCATTTTTCGTAAGAGCATCTCTTAAAATTTCAAATATTAATAAAAAAATTAATAATCCCAATACTATTAAACTGATTTTATGGCCTTTTTTCATTATTTGGTTTATCGCTGTTTTAAATATTTAAATGATTTAAAAACGTAGGTTAAAATGATTTGTATATGCTTGGTTATCAAATTGAAGTGATTTTTAAGAAGCATAGCCATAGCTACTCAACGAAAAAATTACAAGACTGACTGTTGCTTAGCAATTTTGATAGAGTCAAAATAGAGAAGGAACCGAAAGTAATCATTCGGGTGGGTAGCAGAATCAATAATATGCAAAAGAATTAACATTATGTTTTTAATTCTACTTTAAGAGATTAGATATTTTCAGGTTACACATTTCTACTATTGAAGAGATTGTAAAAAAAAGAACAGGTTTAAGGTTAGAAGGTTTAGGGTTCAAGGCTAGATGTTGACAAAACAAATTAAATGTCAATATCTAGCCTTGCAAACCTTAAACAATAAACCTCATGCCTATTTTCAATATCCTCAATTTTTGAAATGTCTCAAAGTAGAATTAAACCACTTCATTATATATGAATCAAAATTAAATTAATAAAACTGTGTTTTACAACTCTAGTACTGTAAAGATTAAAATAAGCCCCATCCCTATAAGGGTAGCTATGATTTTTTTTTAGTCACGCTGTTTTATTTTCATTCACTTTAAAACTTCTTCCCATTTGTCTGACTCAGCAAATTCTTTAATCGTTTCATTTCTCTTTTCCAATAATCCTTTCATGTAACCCCTAAGAAATATTTTGTCTGCAATTTTCCCTAAAATTCCTAAAGGCGATTCATAATCAAAAATATCTATCATTAAAGTATGCCCATTTTTATCTTCAAAAATATGCTCATGGTAGAATCTTCTGAAGATACCTTTTTCCATTTCGTCAACAAAGTAATTCGGCCTTTCGAATTCTGTAATCTTTGAAGTTAATTTTTGATATACTCCAAAGTGTTTTGCTTGCCACGTAACAGATTCATTTTTACCAATTAATCCTGAAGTAACTCCTGCGATTGCTTCTTCATTAGTTTGTTTGGTTGATATTTTATGCAAGTCAATGCTTCTTGACAAATCAAAAACTATACTTTTCTCTGCTTTTATTTTTGTTTCTAATCTAATGGTTGGCATTCACTCTTCATTTTTATATTTCTTCATGGTGGCTAAAGGTTAAGTGTATCAATAGCAAGGAATAGCGGGCTATAAAACTGTCCGCAACTACAATAGTTTGAGCGAAAAAAAACGCTTGAATTACCAATGAAATCCTTATTACTGATACACTTTGATATGGGCATTGTTTTCTATTTCTCTTCGAATATGTAACCTAAGGATATCCCAAAAACTCTATTTTTAATCTTTATTCCACGAGTAGTAACCGCTGAAATATTTGCCAAACCCAAGCCGTAGTTTAATCCAATTTGGAAAGAGCTAATTTCTACTCCTACCCCCATAGCTAAACCAAAATCTAGTCTTTTAAAGTGGTCTTCCCTTACATTTGCCCCCCATCTAATATCTTCTTTGTGTGTTTTCTTTTCGCCCATATTTGTCACTTCAGATTTAACTTCCCCAATTAAACCAATACCAATGTAAGGTCCAAAAACAGCGTAAATTTTCGCACCACCTATGCCAATCGAAGCTCTAATATTTAAAGGTAAATCAAGATACAGTAAGTTCAAAGTCGACTTATATGTTGTTGTCACGGGCCTTTTAAATCCTTTAATTGAGAGTAACAACCCGGATTCAAAAGAAAATATTTTACTAATTGGCAATTCTACCATTGGTCCAAAATGATACCCAGCTTTCATTTCGAAATCATCACTATTGGCGAAATCATCACCTTTTACTAGCATATTTGAAAAATTCACACCCGCTTTTATACCAAATGTTTGTGCAAAAGATTCTGCTCCCAATGAAAGTAGAAAAACTAGGATGCTTAGTTTAATTAAGTTTTTCATGATTGTGATATTTTAAAAATCCTTCTCGTTAGGCTTTTCTCTATCGCCCAGTTTTCTTATTTTCTATCTTAATTATATGTGCTCCATTCTCTGCAAAAAAACTACCTATCAAGAGACCTGCCAAAACAGATGCTAATTCTACTATTAAGTCTTTAAGTTTTCAAGTCCATTCGTTCATGAAGTATTCTTTCTATTTCAATTACATTGTTTTCCAACCTCCTAAAGAAAACAATGTGTTTATTGACCTTTGCTCCTCTCAATTTTTCAAGCAAATTGAAATACTTTTTCCCAAGTTCTGGGTTCTTCGCCAAACTACCACATAGTTTGAGTATTTCATTATAGTACTTATCAGCTTGTTTTTCCGACCAAATGTCAAAAGTATAATTCCAAATATCTGATAAGTCTTTGACCGCTCGATTCGTAAGAACGTACTTAGGCATTTTTTGATCTTTCAAGTTTCAGCCGCTTTAAGTTTTCTTTTGGATCAAAGTCTACTGCTATCCCACTATCTATTCCTTCTTGTATTGCAGTTTTCAGAACATAGAACTTTTGCTCTTCTTCTTCTAATAGTCGCAACCCTGCCCTAATTACTTCACTGGCATTTTTATACCTTCCTTCGCTGATTCTGAACTTTACGAAATGTTCGAAATGTTCACCTAATGCTATTGATGTATTTTTTCCCATGTATTCAATTTTAGGCAAAGTTACCAATATTAGGTAACATTTGCAAGTTTCTCTTTATTTCACATAACGATTGAGGCTGCCTGTCGAAGTCCGCTATAAGTCTAAAAACCATAGGTCTTAATAACCAAATTCCAATTAGGAAAAGGTATATCCCGTATCTCTTTGCCGCTTATCAACCTAATTTCTGTTTACCACCCTCAAATTAATAAAATAGCCCAACGGATTAAAAATTTTCTTTTTATTTAAGTTTTTTACTCCACAACCAATTGTTATTTTTGTTCTTTTACTATCAGACCATTTAAGGAAAATTAACGCAGCATGAAAAGAAAAAAAATTGCAGTTTTGTCAGGAGCAGGTGTAAGCGCCGAAAGTGGAATCCAAACATTTCGAGATGCTGGTGGTTTGTGGGAAGGGCACGATGTGATGGAAGTAGCTTCACCTCAAGGTTGGAATAAAAATAAAGAATTGGTCTTAGATTTTTATAACAAAAGAAGAAGACAACTAAGTGAAGTCCAACCCAATCTAGCTCATAATGACATACAAAGATTGGAGTCAGAGTATGATGTAGTGGTCATCACCCAGAATGTAGATGATCTGCACGAAAGAGCTGGCAGCACCAACGTTATTCATCTTCATGGCGAACTTAGAAAAGTCAGATCAGTAGATGATGAATCTCTAATAACATCTACAGATGGTGATATCAATTTAGGAGACCTAGCTTCAGATGGATCTCAATTGAGACCTCATATTGTATGGTTTGGTGAGATGGTTCCTATGCTAGAAATAGCAGCGATTGAGGTTTCTGAAGCTGATATTGTTATTATAGTTGGGACTTCAATGCAGGTATATCCAGCGGCAGGACTGGTTTCATATGCGCCGAAAAATGCTGAATTGTATTATGTTGACCCCAAGCCTCATATTTCTTATGAATTAAGTATTCAAAAAAATTTGAAGGTTATTGAATCTAAAGCTACCGATGGGATATCAAGATTAGCCAAACAGCTATTATCCTGAGTTCATGAAGTTGAAGCATAAATCGAAGATCCAAAATGACTCTATTCACTTTTAAGCGACTCCACAGGATTGGCTCGGGCTGCTCGTATACTCTGAAAACTGACGGTAACAAATGCAATCAAAATCGAAATAATACCCGCAAATACAAATACCCACCACTCTATAGACACCCGATAGGCAAAATCCTGTAACCATTTATTCATGGCATACCAGGCAATCGGGCTGGCAAGAATAATAGCGATAATGACCAACTTGAGGAAGTCTATAGAGAGCAAGCGCACAATACTAAAAGAAGATGCTCCTAACACTTTTCTGATTCCTATTTCCTTAACTCTTTGCTCTGCTGTAAAAGCTGCCAAGGCCAGCAGTCCCAGACACGCTATAAAGATAGCCAAAATACTAAAAACACTAAAGACCTTTCGAGCCGCCATCTCTCTTCCATAAAGCATAGACCATTCGCGATCTAGAAAGGCATATCGAAAAGGAAGATCAGGTTGAAATCGACCCCATAAACGCTCGATTCCAGTTAAAGAGGATTGGAATGAATTAGGATTCATTCTTACCGTAATAAGATTATCAACACCTGAAGTAAAGCTGTTTAGATTATTGACTAGAAAAAGAGGTGATATCTCCTGATGCAAAGATTGAAAATGAAAGTCTTCGATGACACCAACGATAGTGTACATGGTTTGCACATCTGGAGTAGGGTTCAGAAAATTTTCGGGAGAGACAAGTTGCTTACCCACAGGGTCAGATAAATTCATCTCTCTGGCAGCACTTTCATTTATAACAACAGAAAGAGAATCTGCAAATTCTTTGGTAAAACTGCGTCCACTAACGATTTTCATCTTCATACATTCCACATAGCCTTCATCTACGATTAATGCACTCCCAGAGGTCATCTCGGATTCACTAGGAGGCTTGAACGAAATGCCAAAGTATGTCCCACCAGGCTGAGTATTGCAACCACTTACTGCTTCCACTCCTGGCAAGGCTCTTATCTCATTTTTAAATGTTTCCCCTTGGGATTCTGTCATTCCACCTGCTCCCTGGAGCGTGATTAAATGATCTTTGTCAAAACCTAGTTCTTTATTCTGAGCATATATCATCTGATGATAGACGATGATCGTACTGATAATTAGAAATACGGAAATGCCAAATTGAAAAACAACAAGAGAATTTCGCAATACTGTTCCTTTCTTGGTTTTAGAAAATTGACCACGCAGCACCTCAATCGGTTTGAATGCCGATAAAGCGATAGCTGGATAAGTACCTGATAAGATACCAGTCAGTCCAGTGAGTCCCAATAGGGTCATGATATATTTAGAATTCAGAATATCAGCGCTACTAAAAGATTTATCTGTCAGTACGTTAAAATATGGAATAGCGATATAATGTATCAATAAAGCAGTCATTCCACTGATCAAGCTTACTAGCAAAGCTTCTGTAAAAAATTGAAGAGCGATTTGTCTTCTTGTTGATCCCAGTGTCTTTCTGATCCCTACTTCCTTAGCCCTCGATGCGGATCGGGCAGTAGCCAGATTCATAAAGTTAATACAAGCTATAATCAAGATCAGGATGGCTATGATCATAAAAAAGTATACGCGTTGCTTTGATCCTGGAGGCTTAATCTCAGATTCTAAATTTGAATTGAGATATATATCTTCTAGGGGTTGGAGGCTGTAGTTGTATCCATTTCCCTGCTTTTGATATTCTGCATAGTCGATGCCAAAATTATTCAAGATTTGTCCACTTGCAAATTTTAAAACCAGATCAGGAAATTTACTTTCCAGTCTTTGAGGATCAGCCTCAGAATGTAATAATAGATACGTCAGTGCTGAAAAATTTATAAAATTTGGTTGTTCAATAAATCCCAGTGACTTTGAGGAAATGAGCATATCGAATGCCAAATGACTATTTAGAGGCACATCTTCTATCACCCCTGTTACTGTAAAGTCATTATCATTCTGCGGTATATCAAGGGTCTGCCCGAGTGGGCTTGCATCTTTAAAATACTTCTTAGCAAGGGTCTTCGTTAGGATAACACTTTGAGGCTTAATCAGTGCTTCAACAGGATTGCCTTCTAATAACTTGAGATCAAAAATATTGAAAAAATTGCTGTCGGCCCACATATACTTGCTCTCCTCATAGATTACATCGTTGTGTTTTATTACAATGGGGTTGCCAGCAAAATAGAATAACCGGGTAGCATCTTCGACTTCAGGATATTCATCCTTGATGGTACCTGCGTACGAATGAGGGATGATAGCATAATCCCTAGTTCGACCTGGATAGCTTCTCTCCAGTGCTACTCTATAAATGCGATCACCTTTCTTGTGCCATTTGTCAAAACTCAATTCGTCGTTGACATAGGTGATAATAATCATAAAACAAGCCAGCCCTATACCCAGCCCAAGAATATTAATAGCAGTGTTTCCTCTGTTACGCATGAGATTGCGAATTGCAATTTTTAGATAATTCCGGATCATGGCTGATGTATTGTTTTTATAAATTAATTCAAGTAGGTTCTAAATATAAATAAAAAGGGTGAAACAGGTGAAGTAGGTAAAGTAGGTGAAACAGGTGAAGTAGGTGAAGTAGGTGAAACAGGTGAAGTAGGTGAAGTAGGTGAAGTAGGTGAAACAGGTGAAGTAGGTGAAGTAGGTGAAACAGGTGAAGTAGGTAAAGTAGGTGAAACAGGTGAAGTAGGTAAAGTAGGTAAAGTAGGTAAAGTAGGTAAAGTAGGTAAAGTAGGTGAAACAGGTGAAGTAGGTAAAGTAGGTGAAACAGGTGAAGTAGGTAAAGTAGGTGAAACAGGTGAAGTAGGTAAAGTAGGTAAAGTAGGTGAAACAGGTGAAGTAGGTAAAGTAGGTGAAACAGGTGAAGTAGGTGAAACAGGTGAAGTAGGTAAAGTAGGTGAAACAGGTGAAGTAGGTAAAGTAGGTGAAACAGGTGAAGTAGGTAAAGTAGGTGAAACAGGTGAAGTAGGTAAAGTAGGTAAAGTAGGTGAAGTAGGTAAAGTAGGTGAAACACCCGTTTCACCCGATTTCACCTGTTTAACCTGTTTCCCCTGTTTCCCCTGTTTCCCCTGTTTAACCTGTTTCCCCTGTTTAACCCGTTTAACCCTGCTTTACCTGCTTCTCCTACTTTACCTGTTTTCACTCATGTCTCAAGGATTTTATCGGGTTAGTAAATGCAGACCTAGCCGTCTGAAAACTCACCGTTATCAATGCAATAAGCATAGCAATACTGGCCGCAAACAAGAATATACTAATGCCAATAGGTATTCTATAGGCAAACTCTTGCAACCAATTATTCATGAGATACCATGCGATTGGAGAAGCGATAAGGGCCGCAATGATGACCAACCATGTGAATTCTTTAGAAAGCAACATCATTATATTCATAGTGGACGCACCCAATATTTTTCTAATGCCCACTTCTTTTTTCTTTTGCTCCGCTGTAAATGAGGCCAAGCCAGCCAGTCCAAGACAAGCAACAAATATGGCCAGCAAGGCAAATATTCCAAATATCTTTCCTTGGCGTTCTTCCGCACTATAAAGCTCTGCATAGTTCTCATCGACAAAAGTATACTCAAAGGTAACATCGGGGTTAAATTGGGTATAGACATCTTCGATAGAACGAATCGTCTTGGAAATATTATCTGGACTTATACGGACTGCATAATTCCAGGCCATATAGGGTGCTACAAAATATACTGTTGGGATAATTGGTTTTTTTAATGTTTCAAAATGAAAATCTTTGATGACGCCTATCACCTGCCCGTCACGTTCGACCCATTGTCCGACATCCCAATCAGTAATCTCAGAACTACCAAATGTCTTACCAATAGCAGATTCATTCGTCCAACCCAAATCTTTTACTGCAGCTTCGTTAAGAATAAATGCGCCTTTCTCATCGCTTGGAAAATCCCGCGAAAAACTTCTGCCTGTAACCATTTGAAATCCCATGGTTTCTATGAAATCGTAATCAGTCCAGACGGTCTGCATCCCTTTGCGTTGATCTTCCGGCACACCTTCTGGTCTCGTTCCTAATGAACTACTAAGTCTTCCGGGAGGCACTCTGGATGATCCGGCGCCCGACAATACGGAAGGATTCTTTAACAACTCATTAGTGAACTCCTCGTATCGGCCTCTCATTTCTAGCGGGGCACTCATCAGGACAATGTGTTCTTTGTCAAAACCTAAATCCATGTTCTTACAATAGTCGAGCTGCTGATAAACAACTCCTGTAATAACCAATAAAAAAATAGATGTGGCAAATTGAAAAGCAACCAATACTTTTCTTAGCAGGCCTCCTTTGCCACCGGTATTTAACTTTCCGGAAAGGACATTTACAGGTTTAAAAGAAGATAACATCAAGGCTGGATAAGAACCGGCAGCAATCCCTACGAAAAGGGTAATCCCCAATAGGCCGACCAATAATGGAACATTCTCTAACAAATTCATAGTCAATTCCGCTTCAGCAAGTTTGTTGAAAAATGGCAAGCTTATTCTGGCGAATAATAAGGCCAACAACAATGATATAAATGCAAGGACAGTACTCTCGCTTAAAAACTGTCCGATGAGTTGAGATTTCATGGCACCTACAACCTTTCTTAATCCAACTTCTCTTGCTCTGAGACTTGATTTAGCTGTAGACAAATTCATGAAATTGATGCAAGCGATTAATAAAATGAATAAGGCAATAAACGAAAATGAGTATACATAAACTATATCTCCTCCAGTTTGAAAAGAGCTTATATCCTCGGACTTGAGATACACATCCGTAAGCGGTTGCATAATGAGTTCGGGCGAGGCTCTCTTCCAGTCTTCTAATTTAATACTAACGAACTTTGCGAAACGGTCTTTAAAATCTGCAGGTCTCACATTGTTAGATAACATAGCATATGTCTCTACATATCCTTCTCCCCAATTCTCTAATACAATGCGAGAAAAAACCTGCTGTGCACAATTCATTGATACCAACATATCAAAATTGAATCGGGAATTTTTGGGGATTTCCTCCATGATACCCGTGACTACAAAATCCATATCTCTGATCTTGACTACCTTTCCAATACCATCTTCCTCATTAAAATATTTCTTGCTTATTTCTTCTGTAATAACCAATGAAAAAGGATCTTGAAGAGCGGTAAGAGGGTCCCCTTTTTTAAGTTTAAAATTAAAAACCTCAAAAACTTCTGGCTCCACAAATGCGAGATGTTCTTCTACATATGTCTCATCTTTATAATCAATAGCCTCTCTGCCTTGCGGTGCAAATCGAATAATGTGTTCCATATCCGGAAAGTCAGTTTCTAATTCATCAGCTAACCGATATGGCCCTATGGCCCTTTGGGTTTTGGCACCAGTCTGCGGATTGGTCACCTGGATATTAAGTCTGTATATTTTATCCTTATTATCATGAAAATTGTCAAAGCTCATTTCACTCTGGACGAAGAGCATAATCAAAATGACGCATGCCATGCCTATGGCCAGTCCCAAGATATTGATCAAGGTATACCCCTTGTATCTGATAAGATTGCGAATAGCGATTTTAAAATAATTCTTGATCATAATAAGTATTGTTGTTATATATTATTATTCTAGTTTTATTAGGGATATTCCAAAGTACATTTTAACATTGATTTTCAATATTTTATGTTTTTTAATTCTGAATGAAAACCCCTATTTATCAATATTTTACGTAATAACGAGGTATTGTTTTTCAATTCATCCTTGTCTTTGCCAGACAGGCCTTACTCCGCCCACCGCTATCGCGTTCATTCATTTGGTAGCTATCACTACCACATCTTCGATGATCATTCATTCTTATTGCTAAAAAAGTAAGCAAAAAATCTAGGCGCTTTAAAGGCTATGCTATTAAATGCTGCTTAATTGGCCTCCCTCCGCTTACGCGTTCCTTCTCTTGTTAGCTATCGCTACCACATCTTCGATGATCGATCAGTCACCCGCAAAAAACGCCAGGTCTCCCTCCTTTTTAGGATCAATACCTCCCCAATCCTAAGATTTAGAAGATTATAGCTTTACTCCTTAATATGCCTTATCAGTTCCTCGAAACCAATCAATGTTACTACTCAGTCCGCAGACTTTCTACAGGATTAGCCATTGCTGAGCGGAATGAGTGAAATCCTACTGTCAGGAATGCCACCAAAATTGCAGCCACACAAGCAACGATAAAAACCCAAACATCCATGTCTGTCCTATATGCGAAGTTGGCTAACCATTCTCTCATTAGATACCAGGCCAGAGGTACCGCAATCACAAGAGCCATTAGTACTAAGATCATAAAGTCCTTTGATAAAAGACCAATAATACTTGTAGTAGTTGCACCCAATACTTTTCTTATCCCAATTTCTCTTCTTCTTCTTTCTGTAGCAAATGAAGCCAGACCAAAAAGTCCAAGACATGCGATAAAAATGCCCAACCCTGAAAATAAACTAAAAATCTTTCCCACCCTAAGTTCCGTCTGATATATTCTATCAAAGGACTCATCCATGAATGTATACGAAAATGGTTGGTCGGGTGCCATTTTTTGCCATGCACTTTCAGCATGAGCAATTGCTTCTTCAGGATTGCCTGAAGCTAATTTTAGAGATAAGGAACCTGCACTTGGTGAAAACATGAGGCTTAATGCACCAATGTTTTCTCGCAAGCTTTCAAAGTGAAAATCTTCTACTACTCCAATTATCTTCAGCGGTTTCATGGAATTGGCGAAATCACCGCCGGTATTTGAACTTCCATAGAGAGAATGATCAAGAGGATTCTCGAGGCCAAGTAATTTGGCGGCTGTCTGATTGATGATGACTGCCTGAGAATCTGTAGCCATTTCAGCATCAAAAGCTCTGCCTTCTATTAGATTCATACCCATAGTCTCAACATAGTCCTCATCTATATCCCAAATCTGAATAGAAACACAATTGTCTTCCCGGATTTCGGCACTCTTGCATAATGGAGAGTTGCTCCGCGAAGATGGAGTGGGCAGAAAACTACTGAAAGACGCGCTCTTAATATCCGGATGTGAAACGAGCTCCTGTTTATACGCTTTTTTATTATTGCCAAGAGCATAAGCATCATTCAATACAAGGACTTGCTCTCTATCAAAGCCCATTTTTTTATTCTGAATGAAGTTCATTTGTTTTTGAATACCAAGAGTCCCTATGATCAGTATTGCAGCAATCAAAAATTGAAATATCACCAAGCCATTCCTCAAATTGACGTTGCCATATTTACTCGAAAGTCTGCCTGAAAGCGTATCTATGGGTTTAAATCCTGAAAGAAAAAAAGCAGGATAACTGCCAGCCAGCAGTCCTACAACCAAAATTCCTGCCAATGATATACCCCAAAACAATGGGTCTCCATAGGGAATGACCAGCTCTTTATTAGCAAGAGTATTGTATGCTGGAAGTGTCGCTTGAGCGATTATCATACTAATGACAAAGGCCACGGATGTAAGGACAAGTGATTCGCAAAGAAACTGAATCACTAAATTTCTCTTTAGTGAACCCAATACCTTGCGCATACCAATTTCCTTGGCTCTAAGCGCGGATCTGGCTGTCGTCAAATTCATAAAATTGACACAGGCAATGATCAAGATGAAAAATGCAGCAGATAAAAAAATCCACACATGCTGAATACTACCATTGGCTTCGAGCTCGGCCACCAAATCCGAATGTAAGTGAATATCTCTTAGGGGCTGATAAAAGTATTTGATATAAGCGCCACTTTTTATCATTTCATCAAAAGACACACCCATCATTGTTTCGATCTGTGGGGCAATATACTTGCTCATGATATGCGGTGATACTTTAGACTCAAAGGCAGCATGATCCACACCTTCTTTGAGTACGTAATATGTCGGAAAATTATTACTCAACCATATTCCATTATTGGCCTCCGTCATACCTGTTAAGCTGATAAGGAAGTCGGCTTTGAAGTGCGTATTGTGAGGAAGATCTTTTATCACTCCCGTCACTTCCAGCACAGTCTGGTCGTCTATCGTCAAGGTCTTGCCAAGAGGTTCTTCATTATTGAAATATTTAGAGGCCATGGAGGCACTGATGATCACAGAATTAGGCTCTGTTAAGGCAGATTTGTCTCCTTTGAGCAGTTCCAGGTCAAATACATCGAATAAAGTGGAGTCCGCATATAGAACATCGCGTTCTTTATAATTTTGAGAAGTTCTCTTGACAAGAACAGATCCATAATCTCTAAATTTTACAGCTGCCTCAACCTCTGGAAAATCATCGACTAAGGCTTGAGCAAGTGGAGCTGGTGCTACTGCATAACTTTGATGAGACCCACCAAAATTAATTTCAGATGCCACTCTATATGTCCTGTCGGCCTTCTTATTCCATTTGTCATAACTAAGTTCATCAGCCACCCACAGTAAGATCAACAGACAACATGCTATACCTATAGACAGACCAACAACATTAATAATAGAATTGCTTTTATTCCTTGTAAGGTTGCGAAAGGCTAATTTGAAATAATTTTTATACATCTTTATACTTTTTATTATTCTGTATTAATACGAGTTTATCTGTTCTGCTTGAGATTACTCCTAATGGCTTTTTTGAAATAATTTTTATACATCTTTATTAATGGTTAGAACTAGGTATAGTCTTTAATGCTTCCATCATCAATAAGCGGTTACGCTCCCAATCTTTTGTTTTTACAAAAGTCAATGGAACATATTCTTCTGTAGGAATGTCGATATGATATATCATCCATTCATCTCCATAGTTTTGTAAAAGCTCCTGTATACATTCTATTCTATTCTATTCTCTCGGGAAGCAACACAGTCTTCCCATTTATAAAGCTCAACACGAAAATGCATTTTTTGCTTTTGACCATTGACGGTCATTTCTATATCGATTTCTTGTCGGCCAGGTAAGCTCGGAATGGGAATAGCTAGTTGTAACATGTTCTTTTTATTTTTTATTACATAAATTATTTTTCGCTGTATTATATGTCATTTCATCATTCTAAAAGCCGACGCTCACTCATTTCTAAGAGAATCTGTAGGATTCGCTAAAGCAGCTTTTATACTCTGAAATCCCACTGTTATCATAGCCACTCCAATGGCAATAAAACCTGCAAAAACAAATACCCACCATTGGATATCGATGCGATATGCAAAATCTTCCAGCCAACCATTCATGAGATACCAGGTGATCGGAGAGGCAATAACCAGAGCTATAAGTATGAGTTTCAGAAAATCCTTAGAAAGCAATCCAATGATATTCTGAATACTTGCCCCTAAAACTTTTCTTATGCCGATTTCCTTTGTGCGATTGACACAGACCAGTCCTACCAATCCGAGAAGACCCAGACAGGAGAGAAATATAGACATGCCCCCAGCCCAGGCAATGATCTTACTAAAACGATCTTCTGATCTATAAAAACGGTTGACGTCGTCATCAAGAAAGCTATACTGCAATGGATATGCTGGAACCAGATTGGTCCATATTGTCTGTAGATTGTTTATTGCTGGAGAAGGGTCACCAGGTCTGATTCTTATAAAAAACTTATAGGGAGCATAATCCTCAAAAGTATGAAACATCTGTGGCAACACCTCTTCTCTTAAAGATCGAAAATTAAAATCCTTCACTACGCCGATAACTTTAGGACTCATCCCTTCATCATTATATCCTGAGAGCTCCTGACCTATAGCATCTGATGTGGTCCATTCGAATTCTTGAGCCATACTTTCATTAATAATGACCGACAGATTGGGTCCGTCCTGGCGATCACTTTTAAAATCGCGACCAGCCAGAAGCTCAAGTCCCATGACTCCTATATAGTCGTCATCCACAAAATATTCGTAGACTTGTTTGTTCTCTCCTTTATAATCAAATCCAGCTCTACTCCATCCCATATTTGCTCCCAGTCCAAGGTCAGAAGAAGCTATGCCCAGAATATTCGGATCATTTGCTAATGCATCTTTAAATAAGGGATATACTTTATCAGTATCAATAGAATTAGCATCGACGACGATGACATTCTCTTTATTAAACCCGGGACTCTGAGACCTCAAAAGGTCCAATTGACTCCATGCTATAATCGTGGCTATGACCAAACCCACGGACAACACAAATTGACTTGTTACCAAAGACTTTGTAAACCAATTGGACCCGCCAAGCTTCAGATCATTCTTGAGTACCTCTACTGGTTTGAATCTCGAGAGCATGAATGCAGGATAAGCCCCTGCCAGAAGTCCGGTTATTAAAGTCAATAAGCCAACAAGCCAAAATATCTCTGGAAAATCCTGGTAAGACAAGATCATCTCACGCCCTGACAAAGAGCTAAAAAAGGGCATAGCTAGCTGAACTATTACCAAACCTATGGCCACAGATATTATACTTAACATGACAGACTCCGTAAGAAATTGAACACTGAGTTGTCTTCTTGAACTTCCGATTACTTTTCTGATTCCTACCTCTTTGGATCTGCTGGAAGACCTACCAATTGAAAGTGTTGTAAAATTGATGATGGCTATCAACAGGACACCTGTTGCGATCGCCAATAAAGTCCATATATTCTTTGGTTCGATAGAGGATACACTAGCACTTGAGACATGCGTCTCGGTATGTACATCAGTCATAGGCTGTAACCTATAAGTGACAGGAGGGCCTTCTTTCGTCCAATATCCTTCTTCCCTTAAATCTTTTTCTACATCAGGGTAATACTTTTCACGAAATCCCAAGAGGGCCTTTTCATTAGTAGCCAGACCACTGCCCTCTCTGAGCTTGACAAAAGTGCCTAAAAACGAACTATTCCAATTACCAGCTCTCCTTTTTCCTTGAGCCGTTCCAGCAAAATATTCAAAACTTCCTAATATTTCGAAGTTCATCGATGAGTTTGAAGGAAAATCTTTTGCAATCGCTGATACAACAAAAGGTTCAAATGCATCCTCATATTGAATGTCAATAGTCTTGCCAACAGGATTTTTTTCATTGAAATATTTCAGTGCTGCCGTCTCAGTAAGCACCACATTTCTGGGATCTGATAAAGCTGTCTCCTTGTCACCATAAATCAATGGAAATGAGAAAAGTCTAAATATTGATTTATCAGCGTGTGATAGTTCAGCCCGGGATGTTTTACCGTTTACTCTTACAAAACTCTCTTCCCAGGCACTCTTCCATCTCGTCATTTCTTCGATGTCCGGAAAGTCGTCCATCATACTTGGACCGAATGGCATTGGCAAATGTGCATCCCCCTGAGTACCATTCCCATGGATATCTTCACTCCATCGATATACGCGATACATCCGATCAGCATCTTCATGAAAGCGATCAAAACTAAATTCGTGGATAGCATAAGACATGAATAAAATGAAACAAGCAAATCCAATGCTCAAACCTATAATATTTATAAAAGTTAGCCCCTTTTGCTTTAGGAGATTACGAAGCGCTATCTTAAAATAATTCTTTATCATTTTTTAGTTTTTTTGACTTCACTCAGCCCTAAGACTCTCGATGGGGTTTGCTAAGGCTGACTTAATACTTTGAAAGCTCACGGTAATAAATGTTATTACAATAGCTATCAATCCGACGAGGACAAAAACCCACCATTTGATTTCTATATGGTATGCAAAATCCTGCAACCAATCATTTAAGAAATACCAGGCTATTGGACTGGCGATAACTAATGAAATGAAAACTAGCTTCAAAAAATCCAGAGACAATAATCGTACAATTCCTGTTGTAGATGCCCCTAGAACTTTCCTGATGCCGATCTCTTTTGTTCGCTGTTCTGCAGTAAAAGCTGCTAAGCCAAAAAGACCTAGACACGCAATAAAAATGGCACATAATGCAGCTATGGTAAACATTAGGCTGCGCCTGGTATCTGATTTGTAGAAGTTAGCTATTTGTTCATCAAGGAAGTGATATTCGAATAGTTGGTCAGGGTCGACAGCATGAAGAATATTTGTCATCTGGGCTATCGTATTGTCTATATTATGACCTGAAATACGAGCCGTGAAGTAGTCTATAGACTGTATTGCATTATTGCGATATCCCAGCACCAATGGACTTACAGGTTCATATAATGACTGAAAATTAAAATCAGCGGTTATGCCAATGACTCTTGCTCGAATGGGTTCATCGTAAAGTCTCTCTGAGCCATTATTTATGCGACTCATGAGTCGTACCTCTTGTCCTGAAGCTTCAGCAAACCCAAGGGCCTTCGCAGCCTCAAGATTTAGAATAATAGATGAGGAATCAGCCGGTCGTTCAGGATCAAAGTTTCGACCACTGATCAACTTTATATCAAAAGTCTCAAGGAAATTTTCATCTGCACCAAGAAACCAAGGTGTTTGTCCTCTTTCTTCATACGCACCTGGCGGTCGAAGTTCTGTCTTCAATAGATTTTTCCATTCACCTGGGACACGACTACTCACTGAGACTGATGTAACATCAGGAAGGTTTCTATATCCATTAAGAATGGTCTCGTACCCGTTACGGACTTTACCACTATTGATATCGACAACTATAAGTTGGTCCTCATCAAAACCCAGATCTTGCGTCTTCACATAGTTCATCTGTTGCCAGGCCACTAAAGTGCCTATCATCATAATAATGGAAAGTGAAAACTGAAGGACAACGAGGCCTTTGCGCAAATATCCTTGACCACTCTTATTATGCTGACTCGATCCTTTCAAAACCTCTTGAGGTTGAAACCGAGAAAGATAAAGCGAGGGATAGCTACCGGATGCAAGACTAACCAGAACGACAGTACCTAACAACATTGGAATTGCCCAGGAGGCTTCAGAAGGAATAAGAGAAAGAGACTTGTCAGTAAATACATTAAACCATGGCAATATCAATTGTGTGAGACCCAGGGCAAGTAAAAAAGCCAAAGTTGTGAATACGATACTCTCTGACATAAACCGTCCGAAGAGCTGCTTCATATTGGCACCCACTACCTTTCGAACTCCTACTTCACGACTATATACTGATGAACGAGCTGTAGCCAAATTTATATAATTTATACAAGCAATACCAAGTATAAAAAAACCAATTAGACTAAAAAAACTTAGATAGGTATAAGAGCCCTTCCTTTCATTGAATTCAATTTGGTAATCTTGGGATTTAAAATGCACGTCTTTAAGAGCTTGAAGCTCCAGTCGTCCTTCGAATGGGCGATCATCTTGCGCTCTCGTCTCGGCAAAGGAAGTCAGTTGTTGTCCTACCTTGATGGGGTCTGTACCCTTATCCAAAGTTAAATAGGTATACCAATTCTGTGAACCCCATTCTCCTTTAAGGCGATCATCAAACCACGGTTGCGCTTCAATGGTGGGGTGAGAAATCATCACATCAAATTGTAAATGAGAATTGTGCGGAATGTCCTCTAGCACACCTGTTACCTTCAGATCCATCCCTCTATCGCTCTTGACCGTCTGACCAAGCGGATCTTCATTGTCCAACAACTTTTTCGCCAACTCTTCAGAAAGAACAACTGAATTAGGTTCAGTAAGTGCCACCCTTGGATTACCTTGCTTCAAGGGAAAATTAAAAATGTCAAAAATTGAATTTTCTACGGTTAGAAAGGGATGGTAAAACCCTCTTTGATTTTTTGGGTTGGTGATCACTGCTCGACCCCAGGTTAACATTTTGATACCATTATCGACTCCTGGTACTTCATTTTTTGCTGCTTCCGAAATATTATAGGAGACCGCCCCAAAATACTGTTCTCCCTTATCGGGTGTCTGTTGGTGCTGAACCACTCTAAAGATATCATCGGCCTTATCATGAAAACGATCGAAGGTCATCTCATCAATTGCAAATAGGGCAATCAGGAGAAAACATGTAATACCAAATCCCAGGCCTACAATATTTAGCAGTGAATACAACTTATGCCTGGTGAGATTTCGGAGTGCTATTTTAAAATAATTCTTATACATAATTACATTTATATTATTATTCCATCCTGAGGCTATCCACAGGATTCATCAAGGAAGCTTTTATACCCTGGAAGCTCACGGTCAGTAAAGCTATAATGACCGTGATGGCAGCCGCACTGGCAAAAACCCACCACTGAAGTCCTACATTAAAGGCAAAATCTTCCAGCCATTTAGACATTGCATACCACGCTAATGGAAAGGCAATAACAGTAGCAATAAAAATCAATCTCAGATAGTCATACGATAAGCCAAATAGAATACTTCTAGAACTGGCACCTAATACTTTTCTGATGCCAATTTCCTTTGTCTTATTAGAAACCTTTAACGCTGAAATACCAAAGAGCCCCATACATGCAATGAGTAATGCGAGAATTGTTGACCAGGTTAGAATGCTACTCAGTTTAGCTTCTCTTCTATAGAGAAAATCAATATTTTCATCCATGAAACTATATGCAAAAGACTGGTCAGGAGCAACCTCCTTCCAGAAGTCTTCCAGAACTCGTATCGTCCCTGGCAGATCAGCTGACGCGACTTTAATGGAAATTTTGGGGTTTGGAGAGTCAAGAGAAGTATGATCAGAAGCTTGCTGAGCGAGAGACAGAAAGTCATACGCCATGACAAGTGGGTCCACGGCATGGTGCAAAGAAGAAAAATGAAAATCTCCGGTCACTCCAATAATCTTAAACTCTTGAAAAGGTTCTGGAAGGTATTTACCAATGGGATCACTAAGTTTATATTCTTTAACCATGGCTTGGTTAATAATTACAGCTTTTTCATCAGTGGTAATCTCTTTAGAAAAATTACGCCCTTCAATCAAGTCGATATTCATCAATGATAGAAATTTTTCGTCTATTTGAACGGTATTGAACTTTCTAAACCTTTCTTCTTTTTTATCTGTATAACCCAGGCTAAACCAACCACGTGCACCAAAAGTATGCGATGAACTGGTAACGCCCAGGATAGACGAATTGCCACGGAGCTTATCTTCCAGACGCTGCTGGACTTTCTTGCCGTCAATCCAAACTTGCTTCAAACCCTGACCTGAGACATCATAGGGTATTGTCACAATCTGATCCTGATTATATCCCAGATTGGTATTCTGTAGAAAGCGCATCTGGTTTTGCATCACTCCAGTACATATCAGCAATACAACAGACAAGACAAATTGAAATCCTACTAAGTAACTCAATAATTTTCCTTTTGAATGTTGGCTTGATACAAGTTTTCCCTTCAAGCTATCAATGGGCTTAAATCCAGATAGAACCAGGGCGGGATAAAAGCCTGATAGTATCCCTGTAATTATAAAAAGGGTAACTAATCCTGATACTGTGGTCAAATTTGCTGACAATACCAACTCAGTGTCTGCCATTTGGTTAAAAAAAGGAAGGCCAAACTTAGCAATCGTTAAGCCCAGTAGGACGCCAATTAATACTGTCATAAAAGCCTCACTTCCAAATTGGAATATTAATTGCCTACGCGTAGCGCCCGTCACTTTCCGGATGCCCACTTCCCGTGACCGGTTAATCGAGCGGCCTATAGAAAGAGTCGTAAAGTTGATACACGCTAGTAGTAAAATGAGTAAGGCTATCCCAAATAAAATATAAGAATATCGACCATCGCTCACCTTCGCAATGCCTTGGGGTATATCATTATTCAGATGAATATCAGTAATGGGTTGGAATCCTATGATGTATTCACCGGCTTTATAATCTTCTGCTACCTTTTTATCTATGAAGGGTGCTACATTTTGTTCGAGAGCGATGAGATCTTTTCCTTCCTTCAGCACTACATAAGTTTCTACAGACACACAGGTCCAGCAGTGACGACCGAATTCGCTCGTAAAGGACATCGTATTCTCAAAAGGAATGATGATACCGTATTGGATGCTAGAATTTGATGGTGCCTGACTTACGATGCCGCTAATCGTAAAATCTGTCCATTCTCCGCCTACTTGTAGCGTTAATGTCTGTCCGAGAGGAGCTGTGTCCCCAAAGTACTTCATTGCTATGTTGGGAGTAATGACAACATTGTGGACCAGATTCAATACATCACTTGTGCCATTGAGAATTGGAAAATCAAAAGTCTTAAAAAAAGATGGGTCTGCCAGATGCACTTCCTCCTCATCTATCTTGTTTTGTATCTTTACCAAACTATTGATCGTCCTATATCTGGTAACTTGTTCTAATTCTGGAAAGTTGTCTTTCAGCTCAGTCCCAAGCGGATAAGGGGTGACACTATTAAAGAATATGTCTCCCTTGAAATGCTCTTTGACCCAAGCTCGATATGTCCGATCACTCTTAGAATGGAATTTATCATAAGACCACTCCTCTTGTATGAAAAGTAAAAGGAGAAGACATATCCCAATGCCGATACTCATTCCGACAATATTAATAATGGAATAGACCCTTCCTTTGATTAAGTTACGCCATGCTATTTTTAAATAGTTTTTTAACATAAGAGAATCTTTATTCGTTTCTTAAAGAATGAATTGGATTAGCAATAGCAGCTTTTACCGTTTGGAATCCAATAGTCATCCCTGCAATGACGATGGCCAGGAAAGCCGGCAAGGCAAACATCCATACTTGCAATTCAATAGTATATTTGAAAGTCATGAGCCAATCACTCAATATGAACCATGATATCGGAATTCCTATTAGTAGACCAAGACTCACCAAGACCAAAAATTCTTTGGATAGAAAGCCAATCAAATTATAAATACTAGCCCCCAATACTTTTCTTATACTTATCTCTTTACTTTTCTGTTCAGCGAAGAATGTCGCCAGACCTAGTAAACCTAGACATGAAAGGAAAATGGAAAAAAGCGCAAAATACTTGGCTAAGGTTCCAGTCAATATTTCACTTTTATAAAATTTCTCATATTGCTTATCTACGAATTCATAGTGGAGCGGCACATCAGGAAGATGGGATTTAAAGGTGGACTCCAATCCGCTCAAGGCAGTGCTTATTTTCGCCTCGCTTGATTTAACAAAAAGCCATCCTGCATCTTCACTATCAAGTAAGAAAGCTGCAGGTTTTATTTTTTCATACAGCGACCGGTTATGGAAGTCCTTCACCACACCGATGATTTGTCTTGGCTTACCCCACCATTGAACGGTCTTTCCCACAGGCTCTTGCAAACCCATTATTTCGATAGCGCGTTCATTGAAGACTACACTGGTCGTATCATAGATTGATCCCTCTCGATAGTATCTGCCAGACACCAGGGGTACATCAAAGACATCAAGAAAGTTACTCGCGGTCCAAATCATTTGAAATTCAATATTCTCCTGATCAGGTCTTTTACCTGGCCATCCAACACCACTCGTAGAGGCCTGCATGTCCAGCGGTGAAGGTCCTGCCACTGTCACATCGACGATGCCATCTTGTTTTAGTAGTTCATTGCGCAAAGCATCATAGCTTTCTGTTATTTTGGCATCCTGATGAATCATCACAATATTGTCTTTAGCAATACCAAGATTTTTATGTTTTATATACTGAACTTGTTTTTCTACTACCAGAGCTCCTACTATCAGGAGTAGCGCCAAGACAAATTGCATTACTACAAGACCTTTTTTTAAATAGGCTTTGCGTGACTGTCTGGGTAGTGAACCACTTAACACATTAATTGGTCTATAACTAGACAAAACAAAAGAGGGATATGCTCCTGCAAGAAAAGTCGTCAATAGAAATATAGAAAAGATGCCTATCCAAATATTCGGTTGTGTAAGATCCAAATGAAGCATTTTCTCTGTAATTAAATTTACTTGAGGCAAAGCTGCTTTCACAATTATAACCGCTACTCCAATTGAGATAACGGTGATCAACCCTGACTCTATCAAGAATTGAGTAACAAGAGATCTCTTACTAGCACCGATGGTCTTTCTCACACCTACTTCTTTCGCTCTTTTAGAAGCTTGGGCTGTGGCGAGATTAACAAAATTAATACATGATATCAACAACAACAGGAGCGCGGCTAAGCCAAATGTTCTTACATATTCTATACGGCCGCCTTCGATATTTGCCCGCTCATCATATTGACCATATAGATAGTGATCTGCGAATTTTTGAAGGAGAATACCTTCTTTTCTTTCCTTATTCTGATGCTCATGAAACAAGTCCTCTATCTTCTGAGCTGTCAGCGCAACATCTGAACCATCAGCCAGCAATAAAGCACCCTGGCTTCCAGAATTAGTCCATTCCAACATCCAGTCATTTGCTATTAGCTGGGCTTCAAGACTGTAGATAAATTCATTTTGAATGGATGAGTTATCAGGAAAATTGGCATAAACGGCCTCCACCATAAAGTCTCCTACATCATGTATTTGAATGGTCTGTCCTAGCGCTGTAGATTCCCAATTGGGTCCATAAATCGTTGTAGCCAATCGCTCTGAGAGGGCGATAGCATCTTTCTTTTTGTCTAATTGTGTGATATCACCAATGAGAATAGGGTAGGAGAAAATATCAAAATATGCGGTATTGCCATAGCTGCCTGAAGCCCGAACCACAAGATCTTCTCGTTGGATTGTCTCTTCAGAACTTCTACCCAATAGCGTATAATGGATCACCTCAGGTATTTCACTTTGAGCAGCGGCAAGAACTGGATATGGCACGCCATTATATACATCCAGACTATTTCCTTCTAAGGGTATAGTCCGTTTCATACGATAAATATTGTCACTCTTATCGTGAAATCTATCAGTACTCCATTCATCCTGAACCCATAGCAACATAAGCAGGGTGACTGCAAGTGATATAGAAAGACCTACTATATTTATAAGTGAATTTCCCTTCTGATTGATCAGGTTTCGAAAAGCGATTTTTATATAATTGCGTAACATAAGTTTGTCTTTTTTTTCTGAAAATTCCTGTAGAGTCTACAAAACCCTAGGTAACCTTCGTGTCTTTTCGGATAAATCCATCATCCAACCTGACGATTCGTGTGCCATATTGAGCATTTTTCTCAGCATGTGTTACTTGGATGATAGTCATCCCTTCAGCGTGTAGTGTCTTGAATAATTCCATGATCATTTGACCTTGTTCGGTATGCAGATTGCCGGTAGGTTCATCAGCCAATAATAATTTTGGCTTTCCAATAAGCGCGCGGGCAACCCCGACTAATTGTTGTTGTCCTCCGGAAAGTTGATTTGGAAAAAGATCTTTCTTGGCAACTATATTAAATCGATCAAGAATATCAGCAACCATAGCTTTTCGCTCCCTACCTTTGACATTCCTATAGAGCAAAGGAGTCTCAATATTCTCGTATACCGTTAATTCCTCAATAAGATGATAAGCTTGAAATACAAATCCCAGATAATGTTTATGAATCTCAGTCCTTTTCTTCTCTTTAAATTTATGCACCGGTTCATCTAGAAAGTGATAGGATCCACTATTGCCTTCATCGAGCATTCCAATGATATTAAGCAAGGTGGTTTTTCCGGAACCGCTGGGGCCCATGATTGTGACAAACTCTCCTTCGCCGACAGTTAAAGATATATCTCGAAGGACCCAGCTTTTTTGGAAGCCGGATTTGTAGTATTTTTCTATGTTTGCTAAATTAATCATAGGGTAACGGGTGAAGGGGGTGAAGAAGGAAAAATAGGGGAAACAGGTAAAACAGGGGAAACAAGGGAAATGGGTGAATCAGGTGAAAAAGGAAAAATAGGGGAAACGGGTAAATTTTGGTATATTAATTCATCAATAAAATTGAATATGAAAAAGAGCGATAAATTTGAAGACTTATATGTTTGGAAAGATTCGGTAGCTTTGGCTAAAGAAATATTCCAATTATTTAACGAGGTCAGGGTTTTTTCGATTAGAAACCAAATTGAAAGAGCTGCGGTATCCATATCTACTAATATTGCTGAAGGATATGAATACGGTTCTGATAAACAATTTGTTAGATTTCTGTACATCGCTAAAGGGTCATGTGGTGAAGTAAGATCCTTATTATTACTATCAAAGGAATTATCTATTTTCAATAACATACAAGTTGAAATTCTGGTTGAAAAATGTTCTAAGTTGTCGATCATGATTTATAAATTAATTAAAGTACGGACTAATGGTAAAGCAGGTTAAGCAGGTTAAAACGGGTGAAACAGGTAAAGTGGGTGAAACGGGTGAAACAGGGGAAACGGGTGAAGAAGATAAAACGGGTAAAACAGGAGTATAAACCGCTTTCTCCCTTTTCACCTGTCTAACCTGCTTTGTCTGTTCCAAATTGTCAGTCATGATTTATAAATTAATTAAAGTAGTTTCCAAAAAATAGTATTGTCCTGTGTAGTTTTTACCCGCTTTACCTGTTTCCCACCTGTTTCACCTACTTTGCCTGGTTCTCCTACTTTGCCTGTTTCTCCTTCTTTACCTGTTTCTCCTTCTTTACCCTCTTTGCCTGTTTCACCTTCTTCACCTGCTTTACCCCCTTTTCTTACCCCTACAGATACTGCTTCACAATATTCTCTGTAACAACTTTACCATCCAACATCCTGATAATCCTATTGCCAAACTCTGCACAATACTGGGAGTGTGTCACCATTACAATAGTAGTCCCTTTTTCATTCAGCTTTGAAAGTATACGCATGACATCATCACCATTAGAACTGTCCAAATTTCCTGTAGGCTCATCTGCCAGGATTAACTTAGGGTGGTTAACAATTGCTCGGGCTACAGCTACTCTCTGCTGCTGTCCACCGGATAACTGTTGTGGGAAGTGATTCCTGCGGTGCATGATACTCATATCCTCCAATAATTCTTCTACCCTTACTTTTCTATCTTTCGAGGGAACCTTGGTATAGAGCATTGGCAGCTCCACATTTTCAAATACGGTGAGCTCATCAATAAGATTAAAACTTTGAAATACAAATCCCAAATTGTGTTTTCTAATATTGGAACGACCTCTTTCTGATAAATGACCAATCTCTTCCTCCCGGAAGAAATATTCACCAGAACTAGGACTATCTATCATTCCTAATAAATTGAGTAAAGTAGACTTTCCACAACCTGAAGGACCCATGATGGAGACAAATTCTCCCTCTTTAATTTCTATGTCGAGTTCGTTTATAGCTGTGGTCTCGACTTCATCAGTCCGATAAATTTTGACTAATTTGTTAGTTCTTATCATAGTTAAGTGTTTATAATTATCTTGTTATAAATTTTATTTTAATACCAATTCGTCGTTGTCTCCGAAATTTTCATAACTCGAGGTGATGACAATTTCCCCAGGAGAAAGACCATCTAATATTTCATAAGAATTAGGATTTTGCTGTCCCACTCTTATCTGCCTTCTGCGAGCGATATTCCCTGAAGGATCGACTACATAAATCCAGTTGCCTCCAGTGGTTTGATAAAAACTTCCACGGGCTATCAGCAATGCTTCTTGCTCTGCACTAAGTTGTAATTTCACTGAGACGGTCTGTCCTCTTTTAATTCCTTTGGGTACTGCTCCTTGAAATAACATATCCGCTTCGAATGTACCATTGGTTACCTGAGGATATATCTTCTGTATATAAAGACTATAACTTTCTCCTGCAAAATTGAAAGACCCTTCCTGTTGGGTAAAAATTCTTGAGATATAGAATTCGTCTATCCTCACCCGGATTTTGAAATTGGTCAAATCATCGATCTGAGCTATTTGTGAACTCTCGATAATCAACTCTCCTAATTCTGCATTCAACCCGGAAAGTTGCCCAGAGATAGGAGCTTTAATAATGAGGTTGTCCAGGCTTTGTCTGGCAATGACCAGATTACGCTCCATTAAGTTCACTGTAGTCTTCATCTGCTTTTGTTGCAATTCTGTGGACAAACTATCTCTTAAAACGGTTCTTTGCAATAAGGCTTTTCTTAATAAAAGGCTCTCATATTCATCACTAGTATCAGTAAATTCTACCTCAGAAATGACACCATCATCATAGAGTGATTTATTTCTCGCCAGACGTCTTGTCAAAAGTGCTAATCTATAATTCACGTCAATAGCCGTCTCCTTAAGATTGAGACTATTTTGCTCCATCATCAGACTTAGGTTTCTTATTTGATTGATTTGAGAAATTATATTTGCCTCTTGATTCAAGTAGTTGAGCTGAAGATCTGGATTGCTCAATCGAAGAATGGATTGACCAGCACTAACCATGGTACCATCTTCAACTAGTTTTTCTTCTACTCTTCCTCCTTCAATGGCACCGATCAATACATTTTTGATCGGAAGCACCACTCCAGTGACAGGTATGAACTCTTGAAATATACCTGTCTTTGCTGTATCTATCAAAAGACGCTCTGTTTGCACGTTCAGTTTGGACGTCCCAGCTGAGGTATACATCTCTTTTGCGAAAAAGCCCACAGCTGCAAGGACGATTACTATGACTGCAATCCTCTGCCATGTCCACTTTTTTTTCTTTATGTTTTTATCCATATTTGACTTGTAGTAATCTGCTTTTAAATGTTATTCAATCAAACAAAATCCGGCGATATATGCCTGACGTATTCAACCATAATACAGCTATAGCCATGCCAATAATCATAATTGATTGATATTCAGAATATTATGTAATTATGAAATATAATTCGTTCTGAAATTAGTTCGAAAATGAACTATTGGTGTACGTTATTGAACAGTAGAATAACTCAATTTTCCCATCAAATAAATTATTGTTATACAACTATTTATATATTTGTAAATATTACATGTGTATTCATAAAATACTGTTCTTCAATGACTTACTATGAATTTCATTAAATATTTCTTTAGAGTCAAAAATGCTCACATTTGATTTTAATTATATTATCGTATTATATTGACATATAGAACATTATAAATATTATTGAGTTCTTATTAATAATGAAGTATTTACTTTCAAACTAGTATTGTCGCTCGCCGCGACTGGCTTTCATTTTCTCCTTGATGAGAAAACGAAACAAAAGAATCAAGCCGCTAAAAAGGCTATACTGCGAATGCTGCCCCC